>ENA-UESU01000576-UESU01000576.1-human-gut-metagenome-genome-assembly--contig:-NODE-576-length-29826-cov-15.615516_pt1 | contig 29826 bp, 22 predicted proteins | sample MGYA00243007_ERZ508008 | MGnify/ENA primary metagenome ERZ508008 (study PRJEB26167, sample SAMN06115399) | human gut metagenome | host: Homo sapiens | place: China:Henan | collected 2016-06-23...
TCTCTCTTTGGTTTCTTGCAGCTTTCTTCGTTTGCCTAATTCCAAGGCTGCCATCACTGTAATGCTCTTTGCGGGTCCCATACCTTTGAAAGAGGAATAGTCACACACTTCCCATTTTGCCAATGAATTCAGATTGTTATCACAAGACAGGAGCAGGCGTCTCATCAATTCGACAGCACTTTCTTCCGTATTTCCGGAGCCAATCAATATAGCGAGTAGTTCGGCATCACTCAATGCGGCTGCTCCCTTCTCCATCATTTTTTCCCGTGGGCGGTCTTCCAGTGCCCACTGGTTGATGGATAGTTTGTGTTTACTTTCCATTATTAATCAAATTAAGCCACAAAGATACTCCTATATAACTGAAAAAATGAATTTTGGAAGCTATAAGTCTATTTTTAGAATCCCTTTACTTCCAAATATCGTAGTTTTGCGCTATCAAGATTAATATATAAACATCTAATAAATATGAAAAAGAGAATAAGCATCTTATCCATCTTACTACTATTAGGAATGACAGTATACGCTCAAACGGATATCCCGCAGGTGATTCCCTCCTTACAACATTGGAATGGGGCAAAAGGCAAACTGACACTACCGGAAACAGGAAAGATTATAATCGCTCCGGAAGCAGAAAGCCTGTTGAAAGAAACTGCGGAAATAATGGCAAAAGACTTAAAAGATATGTTCGGCTGGAATTATCAGGTAACCTCCGGAAAACCGAAAAATCATTCTATCTATCTGTCAGTGAAAAAATCGCCTTCATCATTGGGAGAAGAAAGCTATGAACTGGATATACGCAACCATGTAACCATCGAAGCCTCCACCGTAAAAGGAGTATTCTGGGGAACTCGCACACTGTTGCAAATGATCCATAACCAGCCTTTTGGACTCATGAAAGGAAAAGCATTGGATTATCCGCAGTATGCTCACCGCGGACTGATGATTGACGTAGCCAGGAAATTTTTCACAATGGACTATTTGCAGGATTACGTAAAAATTCTCTCGTTCTATAAAATGAATGAACTGCAAATACATCTGAATGATAATGGTTTCGTTGAGTTTTTCGATAATGACTGGAACAAAACATACGCCGCCTTCAGATTGGAAAGCGACCGTTTTCCGGGACTCACATCCAAAGATGGTTCCTACACCAAAGAAGAATTCCGCAACTTCCAGCAAATGGCCGCACGATATGGAATCAATATCATCCCAGAAATTGATGTTCCGGCACACTCACTCGCTTTCACTCATTACAATCCGATACTGGCAGCCGACAAAAAAGAATATGGTATGGATCATCTCGACCTCTATAAAAAAGAGGTATATGATTTCCTTGATACTTTGTTTGACGAATATCTCTCGGGAGATCACCCGATATTTGTCGGACCGGACGTACATATCGGCACTGATGAGTACAACCTCAAAGAAGCGGAACAATTCCGCTATTTCACTGAATACTATCTGAAGTATATCACCAAATATGGAAAAAATCCGCGATTATGGGGAAGTCTGAAACACATGAAAGGAAATACCCCCGTAAATCTGAAAGGAAAAACGGTCAATGCATGGAATTATAGCTGGCTAGACTTAGAAACCGCACTGCAGGAAGGAGCCAAAGCGATTAATACATGCGATGCATTTCTATATATCGTACCAGCCGTGAATTACTACCATAACTTTCTGGATCATCAATGGATATATGAGAGTTGGTCACCACGAATGATGCAAGAGGGAGAAATGATAGAGCAGTCTACTAATTTATTAGGAGCCATGTTTGCTGTATGGAACGACCGTGTCGGAAATGGAATCAGCCAACAGGATGTACATATACGCACCTTTCCTGCCATGCAGGTTATGAGCGAGAAACTTTGGAAAGGAGAAAACACAAGAAACATACCGTTTGAAACCTTCGAAACGTGGTGCAGGACAACACCGGAAGCACCGGGCGTAAATCTACAGGCCAGCATAGATGACAGAAAAGACCTAACGCTTTCCGGCCAGGAAATTATCCTGCAAGGTAACGACTCGGTTCTTACCTCTATACCCGAAATCGGTTATCCATATAGTGTGGAATTTGAAATCTACGCAGATCCAAAGCCCAATATCAATGCGGTCTTATTCAAAGGTCCCCATTCTGTTTTCACCGCGAACTGGCAAAATACGGGTAAATTCGCATTCTCGCGCGACGGCTATGAATTCATCTTCCATTCCTATCGTTTGCCTGTGGAAAAATGGACAAAGGTTCGTGTAGAGGGAGATGCCAAAGGGACCTCACTTTACATAAACGGAGAGCTACAAGAACGTTTGGAAGGACGAATCGGTGTAGTTTACAATCAGAAAAGCCTGCGTAAAGACAGCATTTGGTATCAGGAAACACTTATCTTCCCATTGAAACAGATAGGCGACAAATTGCTGGGGTTTAAGGGAAGAATAAGAAATGTGATTTGCACTCCACTAAATGAAAAAAGATATAGCCTATAAAAATTTCTTCGATTGCATCCATTACTTTTTTTCCATGAAAGTATAACTTGTCTGACACCCGGGTGTCAGACAACATTCCTTTTAAACAAAAATAGGAATGGTAATAGGCAAATAAAAAATGGATTACTTATAAAAATTCTTTTGGAAAGCCTCAAACTCATCCTTCCCTCTGATACAACGCTGCCACCATGCGCGCCAAAAGCCTGTACCATAGCCGATAAGCTGTATAAATGCGGCGGCAATGGAATAAACGCCAATAGACAGACTTTTATTCTGAATAGTAGAATCAATGCATACGAGTAATGCATAGAGAATGATAGGCGTGAAACTGAAGAGGCAGAAGAGGCTTCCTAATAATAGAAGCGCCACTCCCAATGTAAATACGGCTGGAAGCAAATGCACCAGTTTCAGAGAATCCGGATATTTCTTATAAAGATTAATACGGGCAATGCCGGAGTTATGCACCTGCTTGAAGAATTTTTTCAAGTCAGTCCGACGTTTATGATATACCCAGGCATCAGGAAAAAGACGACAAGTGTACCCATTCTTAAAGATACGGATACTGAAATCAATATCCTCCCCAAAACGCATCTTTGAAAAACCTCCCAAAGCCTCGTACACTGCCCGGCGAACTCCCATATTAAAACTACGGGGATAGAATTTGTCCATCTTCTTTTTTCCGCCACGGATACCTCCGGTCGTGAAGAAAGAGGTCATGGAATAGTTAATTGCCTTCTGAATATCAGTGAAAGAATCGTGTGCACGGTCGGGGCCACCAAAAGCATCGGCAGGAGAAGTGGTGAGCTCCTTCTCTACCGCATCGAAGTAGCCTTCGGGAAGGATGACATCAGAATCCAATATAATAAGGTATTCGCCTTCGCTACGTTCTGCTCCGTAATTACGGGTTTGTCCCGGACCGGAATTGGGTTTAGAGAAATATTTTATATTCAACCGATCTGCATACCGGTCTACTACTCCTTTACAGGGAATGGAAGAACCATCTTCAACAACAACAACCTCAAAACCCTTAAAGTGTTGTACAGTAAGACTTTGCAATAATTCATCCACTTCATCGGGACGATTATAAACGGGAATTATGACGGAGTAACGCATATCAAAAACGGGATATAACTATTTGATATGCAAAGTAAGACAAAAAAAAGATGGACTCGAAATCGAGTCCATCTTTTTTTTGTATATCAGCAATAAAATTATTACTTATTCAGGATATCCATTGTATCCGATGCGATCAACAGTTCTTCATCTGTTGGGATCACTACTACTTTCACTTTAGAAGCAGGAGTAGAAATGATTGCTTCTTCACCGCGAACCTTAGCATTTACTTCGTTATCAAGTTCGATACCCATGAATTCCATATCCTTACAAACTTCACGACGACATTCCATCTGGTTCTCACCTACACCACCAGTAAACAGGATAATATCCACACCGCCCAATGCAGCAGCATAAGCACCGATATATTTCTTAATACGGTAATAGTACATCTTCTCTGCAAGGATAGCTTTCTCATTGCCAGCCGCACAAGCAGCCAAGAGTTCACGCATATCGCTTGATACACCCGAAATGCCCAGTACACCGCTCTTCTTGTTCAACAGATTGGAAACACCGGTTGTGTTCAAGCCTTCTTTTTCCATGATAAATGTTACTGCACCGGCATCAATATCACCGCTACGAGTACCCATCATCAAGCCTTCCAATGGAGTCAAGCCCATAGTAGTATCCATACATTTACCATCTTTGATAGCAGCGATAGAACCACCGTTACCAATGTGGCAAGTGATAATTTTCTGTCCTACCGGATTCACGCCCAAAAATTCACATACACGTTTGGACACGTAACGATGAGATGTTCCGTGGAAGCCATAACGACGCACACCATACTTTTCATACAATTCATAAGGAATAGCATACATGTAGGCATAATCCGGCATGGTCTGATGAAAAGCCGTATCGAATACACCTACCTGCGGAATGTTAGGAAGAATAGCAGAAACTGCATTTACCCCTTTCAAGTTAGCCGGATTGTGCAACGGAGCCAGATCATTGCAAGCTGTAAAGGCTTCCAATACCTCCTTGTTCAGCAATACAGATTCGCTGAAACGCTCGCCTCCGTGTACCATACGGTGACCTACGGCATTGATTTCATCCAAAGATTTGATAGCGCCATATTCGGGGTGAATCAACGTATTCAGGATAAACTCAACTCCTACTGTATGTTCAGGAATATCTTTTTCCAGAATTTTCTTTTCACCATTCGGCAAAGTCAGTTTCAAGAAAGATCCTTTCAGACCGATTTTTTCGATACCACCTTGCGCAATCACTTCTTTGCTGGTCATATCGAACAATTTATATTTAATAGATGAACTTCCGCAGTTCAATACCAGAATTTTCATGTCGTTGTCAATTTAATACTTACTACCTTATATCTAATACTTATTTATTTGCCTTTGCAGCAATAGCCTGGTTAGCCGTGATAGCAATCATGCGATATACATCTTCGATAGAACAACCACGAGACAAGTCGTTTACCGGACAAGCGATACCCTGAAGGATCGGGCCGACAGCGTCAGCATGTCCCAGACGTTGAACTAACTTATAAGAGATATTACCAACTTCCAGACTCGGAACAATCAATACGTTTGCTTCGCCAGCCACAGGAGAACCCGGAGCCTTGCTTGCACCGACTTCCGGAACAAGAGCAGCATCAGCCTGCATTTCACCATCCAGATCAAGCGTAGGAGCCATCTCCTTTGCAATCTTAGTAGCTTCTACCACTTTATCAACTACTTCGTGTTTTGCAGAACCCTTGGTAGAGAAGCTCAACAGAGCCACTTTCGGATTTTCAATACCGGCAACGGCTTTCGCAGTTTGAGCAGTACAAATAGCAATCTGTGCCAGCTGATTAGCGTCCGGAACCGGAGTTACGGCAACGTCACCCATGACCAAAATGCCATTCTTTCCGTATTCAGGAGCATGAGTCAGAAGCAACATAGCACCGGATACGCAAGTGATTCCCGGAGCAGTCTTGATAATCTGCAAAGCAGGACGCAATACATTACCAGTAGTGTTGCGGGCACCAGCCAACTGACCGTCAGCATCACCGCTCTTAATCATTAAACAACCATAGAACAAAGGATCGCTCGTCAATTTGCGGGCTTCTTCGATAGTCATCCCCTTCTTTTTACGAAGTTCACACAACAACTGCGCATATTCTTCGTGTTTCGGAGAAGTTTCAGGATCAATGATAGTAGCTTTACCGATGTTTCCCAATCCCCATTTTGTAGCAAGTTCATTAATTTCTGCCGGTTTACCCAGTAAAATTAGATCGGCTACTTCGTCTGTCAAAATCATATTGGCAGCTTTCAATGTGCGTTCTTCAGTTCCTTCCGGAAGAACAATACGTTGGCGATTTGCTTTCGCACGCGCCACGATTTGGTTGATTAAATTGAGCATAGATATATTGAATATTATTATAAAACGTCCTTACAATTTGTAATTTGCGGTGCAAAAGTACTCAATTTTGCAATATCCACATTACAATTTCGGCTATTTTTCTCTCCCAAGTCTAAAATATTATAATATTTAACACTGTACTCCTATTTTTCATACCTTTGCAGTGTTTTCAAACAAAATCAATAGGTTATTAGTATATGATACGTCAGTGCGCCATTTTATTTGGCTGTTTGGCTTTGGGTGAATTAATAGTTTATCTTACGGGTATCAAGCTCCCCTCCAGCATCATCGGTATGCTGCTGCTCACCCTCTTTTTAAAATTAGGTTGGATTAAACTACACTGGGTACAGGGATTGTCCGACTTTCTGGTTGCCAACTTAGGATTCTTTTTCGTTCCGCCCGGTGTGGCTCTTATGCTATACTTTGATGTTATTGCGGCAGAGTTCTGGCCGATAGTAACAGCGACCATTGTCAGCACCGCGCTTGTACTTGTCGTTACGGGATGGGTACATCAAATCGTCCGCAAGTTCAGGCTGGCACGTCAGATTAAGCTGGCGCGCAAACTTCATCTGACGGATTTCCATCTGTCGGAGAAACTGCACCTTAAAGATAAAATCAACTTAACGAATAAAGACAAATGAGTTTCTTAGAGAATAATTTCTTCCTGCTGGCTATCACCTTCGGGATTTTCTTCTTTGCCAAATTGCTTCAGAAGAAAACAGGACTGGTATTATTAAATCCTATATTGCTGACCATCGCCCTATTAATCATCTTCCTTAAAATGACAAATATCTCATACGAGACCTATAATAAAGGAGGACATCTGATCGAGTTCTGGCTCCGCCCGGCTGTTGTTGCTTTAGGCGTACCTTTATATCTTCAATTGGAGATGATAAAAAAGCAGTTATTGCCAATCCTTCTGTCTCAACTGGCAGGCTGCATTGTCGGAGTTATTTCAGTAGTGCTGATTGCGAAGTTTATGGGAGCTTCCCAAGAAGTAATCCTGTCTCTGGCTCCCAAATCGGTTACGACTCCGATTGCGATGGAAGTAACCAAAGCCATTGGCGGTATTCCGTCACTGACGGCGGCAGTTGTTGTGGCAGTAGGTTTATTAGGAGCAATCTGTGGTTTTAAGACCATGAAAATCATGCGTGTAGGCAGTCCGATCGCCCAAGGGCTTTCGATGGGGACAGCCGCTCATGCTGTCGGAACTTCCACCGCAATGGATATCAGCAGTAAATATGGAGCATACGCCAGTCTGGGACTGACACTGAATGGAATCTTCACTGCACTACTCACACCTACGCTCCTTCGATTATTAGGTGTCTTGTAAAAACAAAATCTCTTGATTTTCCGTTATATAAAGAGTTAAACGCAAAAAGCAATTTTATGATTCCATTTAAAGATATCACATTAGCAGACAAAGACACAATCACCTCATTCACGATGAAAAGTGATCGCCGCAATTGCGATCTTTCATTCTCCAATCTTTGCAGCTGGAGGTTCTTATATGACACTCAATTCGCAGTGGTCGACAACTTTCTGGTATTCAAGTTCTGGGCAGGAGAACAACTTGCTTATATGATGCCCGTAGGCACAGGAGATTTGAAAGCAGTATTGTGGGAACTGATAGAAGATGCCCGCAAAGAGAACCAGCATTTCTGTATGCTGGGAGTGTGCAGCAATATGCGCGCTGATCTCGAAGCTATCCTTCCGGAACAGTTCACTTTCACAGAAGACCGCGACTATGCGGATTATATTTATTTGAGAAGTGATCTATCTACGCTGAAAGGGAAGAAATTCCAGGCGAAAAGAAATCATATCAACCGGTTCCGCAACACTTATCCGGATTACGAATACACACCGATTACCCCGGACCGTATTCAGGAATGTCTGGATCTGGAAGCAGAGTGGTGTAAAGTGAATAACTGTGACCAACAGGAGGGGACAGGCAACGAACGTCGCGCCCTGATTTATGCTCTCCACAACTTCGAGGCACTCGGACTGACGGGAGGTATCTTGCATGTGAACGGTAAAATCGTCGCATTCACATTCGGTATGCCTATCAATCATGAAACATTCGGCGTACATGTAGAAAAAGCGGATACCAGTATTGAAGGTGCGTATGCCATGATTAATTATGAATTTGCCAACCGGATTCCCGAACAATATATCTATATCAACCGGGAAGAGGATTTAGGTATTGAGGGCTTACGCAAAGCCAAACTGTCTTACCAGCCGGCAACGATTCTGGAAAAATATATGGCTTGCCTCAAAGAGCATCCCATGAATATGGTAAAATGGTAAATCCATTATAAATATGATGATAAAGGAGCAAGTAAAAGCATTGTGGAAAATCTGTTTTGACGATAGTGAAGAATTCGTTGAAATGTACTTCAGACTGCGCTATAAAACAGAGGTGAATGTCGCCATCCAAAGTGGCGATGAGGTAATCTCTGCGCTTCAGATGCTTCCTTATCCGATGACTTTCGGCGGAGAAACAGTGCAGACTTCCTATATTTCAGGAGCCTGTACGCATCCCGATTTCCGAAGCAAAGGGGTCATGCGAGAGCTTTTATCACAGTCTTTCGCCCGGATGCTGCGGAATGGAGTACATTTCAGTACATTGATACCGGCAGAGCCCTGGTTGTTCGACTATTATGCCCGCATGGGATATGCTTCCGTATTCAAGTATTCAACTAAAGAGATCGTTTTGCCGGAGTTTATTCCTGCTAAAGAGATAGCGGTCAGTGTGGTTCCGGAATTTCAGGAAGAGATTTATTCTTATTTGAATAAGAAGCTTTCCGAACGGGCTTGCTGTATTCAGCACACGCTGGAAGACTTTCAGGTTATTATGACTGATCTTGCCATCAGCGGAGGATACTTATTTGTAGCCAGACAAGAAAACGATATCAAGGGGATGACTATTATATATAAAGGAGACAAACATATCATTATCAATGAGCTTTGCGCTGAAGATAAAGATGTGGAATATAGCCTATTGTATGCTATCAGGCAACACACCGGATATAAGTGCATGGTTCAACTCTTACCTCCCGAAGATCAACAGCCTCAACATCCGTTGGGCATGGCACGTATCATCAATGCCAAAGAAGTGCTGCAAATCTATGCCGCGGCTTTCCCCGAAGATGAAATGCAGTTGGAATTATCGGATAAACAACTGTCGGTAAATAACGGTTATTATTATCTGTGTAAAGGGAAATGCATGTATAGTACCGAGCGACTGCCCGGTACACATATACAGATGAATATTAGTGAACTAACCGATAGAATACTCCAGCCGTTAAAGCCATATATGAGCTTGATGATGAATTAAGACACGAATTACACCACCTAGGAAGAGTACGAAAAAAGAGTTGCAGATAATTCCTTCATATCTTTACTTATTTATATTCATATCTGTTTCTAATACATATACCATTTGAGGGTCAATTTCCGCTGTACGTTCACCATCTCCCTGACGGGTGTGTTGCACAAAGAGGTGAAGTTTCCGCTGTTCCTTCCAGAGCTCCGTATCATGGGACGGTTCCCAGGCATCCACGGAAAAGTCGGTCAAATCCGTTATCGTCCATTTACTAATGCCGACGTCGGACGCATGTGCCATCGATACACGGCTTCCCCGTTCTTCGTCGCGGAAAATATAAAAGACTTCCCCACCCTCTACCACAATACGCGGACGGGCAATAGGTATCATTTTCGTACCGCCACCCTTCAAGGTAAAAGGTGTTTTGCGATCTGTGATCTGCCGTTGATGCCATACTTTCCCGTCATTCCAGACGATACGATATTGGGGCACGTTACTGTCGGGATCCCGCCAATAAGTGGCTATATACGGATTTCCTTCTGCATCGGCACTCATACTTGTTTGATTAATCAACTCACAGTTTTGAGGCAAACGACAGGCATACTCTGCATTAGACAATTTGATAGGAAGTTCATATTGCTCTCCACTTGATTTATACCAAGTCACTCCATTATCAAACGAACGGGCATAACATATATCATGGTTTGTTTCCACATGCCAGCTTTCGCGCCACACCCACGAAAGATGGATGGTTCCTTTCTCATCGACATACATTTGCCAATAAGCATTCCGTTTATTTTCTCCGTCAATCAGTATATCCTGAATACGAGTCCATTTATGTTCTTTCAGCGAATAACGGTTCATCACCAAGTTACCACGACCGGAAGAACCGGAACGATAAACAAACAGTAAATCTCCTCCGGATAAAGAATAAAACTCCGGATAGGTTACATTTCCTTCATCAATTCCGGTCATCGGTATTTTATCTCCCAGTTCCAGAGAACCGGGAGCAATGCTCCGGCAATAATTCAGTTTATGTCCATGATGATCGAAAGATACGTGTATGTAACCTTCTCCATCCACCATCATACTGATTACATTATGAGCATCCTTTACATTTCCCTGATATTGGGTACGGTGTAAAGTCCATTGTTTCGAATCCAGTTTCCGTTTTCCAAGTATCAGATAGCCGTCGTTATCGTAATAACTGATATATTGTTCCTCACCGTGCGTCACCAGCGAGTTATTCCGAAAGACCGTCGTATTGACCGAAGTACAGCTATATCCCTTTCCTACTTCCACCAAACGCTGGGAACAGACAAGAGTAGGAACAAGTATTATTCCGCAAAGTAGTAGTAATATCCGTTTCATGCTTATCTTCTTTTTTATTTGTCAAAGATGGAAAGAGTCCATTTTTCATGCCAGGGAATTGTTATCTTTCCGTCTTTTACAAGTACAGGCAGCCATACATAGCGGGAGTCTTCCAAGTCTTTCTTTTTCCAGCGGTCGAACATAGCGATGTATGCGTCCTTCTTTCCGATAACAGGCTGAACATAAGTGCTCTGTGCGTAAAACGTTTTATCCGCATCCGGTCCCGTACAAGGATTACCAATCGTTTTCCACGTTCCCATAATAGAATCGGCCACTGCTATTTCGGCCACATTCGGATCCCAGCCTGTGCAACCGGAGCTTAACATATAGTATTTACCATTATATTTAAACACAGCCGGAGCTTCACGAGACTCTCTGACGAAATTACGAGTAAACCGTCCGCTAGGTTTCAGATAATCATCAGTCAAAAGACTAATATACATGGTTTCATTATTTTCCGAAGAATAGAACTGATAAGCACGTCCGTCATCATCCACAAAAACTGTCTGATCGCGGCTCATCGCATTGTTCGGACGGAAACTTTCCTGATAAACGAACGGTCCGACAGGAGAATCGGCAACCGCCACGCCGGCACAAGCCTTACTGTAATCGGCACTTTCCACATGTGCCCACATTACAAACTTACCGGTCTTCTTATTAAAGATGACTTTCGGACGTTCCAACACTTTGGACGGATGCAGGTCATGATTCGGATCGTCTTTGACTGCCGGAAGCACAATTCCTTCAAATTTCCAATTCAGCAAGTCTTTAGAAGAGTAACAACCTACTCCGGTCACGTCTGTACGATAACACTCCCACGTAGCCCAGTCCGGCAAAATCGTTTTTCCTTTCTTGTATTCACCATACCAATAGTAAGTACCATTGTGATAAAGAAGTCCGCCACCATGGGCATTGATCGGATTTCCATCCGTATCATTCCACACTTGTCCGGGGATAAATGCTGTGTTCTTTTGTGCCTGCATTGATACAGGCAATAACAACGCACAAACGACTCCTGATAATATACACTTGATTATTCTGCAATGTCTATTCATATTCATGATATTAAATAAGATTTCTTGTTTACAAAGATAGATGATACATTAAATATAAAGGTACACTTATGTGTCAAAAAAGGACTAAAAAACAATCATTCTCCGCTAAATGCACGATATTACAGAGCATTTGCACTTCGATTTTAGCCCGCGTTTACCATATAATACGATAGGGATAGGGATTTCACCTATCAGTTCACTCAATAAAAAGAACCTACCCGATTTCAACACAAAGTGATTTTCTGGTCGAGCAGGTCATTTATATATACACATAAAATGCTTTTCTGATAATCCGGTTTCCTAATCCTATATGGCACTTCTCTATCTATGCTTCTGAAGACATACCTTACCTGCTTCCTTATTCATTACTAACTGCCCTCTCTTTCATTAATAACAAACTTTCTTTTGATTATAGGTAAACTTCCTATTACCAATATGCAAACTTACTTTTCATTAAATGCAATCTATAAATGAAAGTTGCGTTTATAAAAACAAAACTTGCAATTATATAAATGGAAGTTTCATTTATATAATCAAAGCTTGCATTTATAGTTTTCTTATAATGCAAAAGAAGTTTAGGTCCTATACAAAGGAAGTTTGTCCCTTATAGAAAAGAAGTTTACTTATAACAGTCTGGAAACCATCTATTAATACTTCTCCTGCCAGCTATAGATAAAAGATTTAGCAGACTAGACAGCTGTAAAAGCCAGGGTAGAAAGGTGAAAGGAAGGTGAAAGCCAGCCCTTCACCCGCTAATGCCGATGAACAGGGCATTGTGAAAGGTGAAGGGTCTTTTCTTGAATATGATTATTTTAGTATACCAGCGTAAGGCAATGTCTGCAACCACAACTGAATGAATTATATCCACGAAACATTTCTCAAATATGATTTCATTCAAAGAATAAAGAAAGCAGTCTATATTGTTTATATTCAAGCAATTATTCATAGCACAATTTGTGTAGCATAAAAAGTGCTACATAAATTATGCTATAAATATTGATTCTATCAAACTTTTACCGAACAATCATTGCCACATGATCCCACAACAAACGGTAGAACTATCATCTATTTGTTTACCAATACAGCACCTCCCTGCGGAAGAATCTCCAGCTGCACTTTACCGTTCTCTTTCACTTTCAACGGCACAAGCTGTGGCTCTCCTTTCTTATCATCCTTATACAGGGTAACCGTTTTTCCGGCAAACATTTCTAAATCCAGTTTCAACTTCAATGTTTCTTTTCCTGCATTCACAGCAGCCAGATACCAAGTATCATTGTGACGACGTGCCAACACGACATATTTTCCAGGATATCCGTCAATGAAGCGTGTCTCGTTCCAAGTGGTAGGAACCGCTTTCATATAGTCCATACAAACAGGAGAAACATCTTCCAGGTTGTTGGGAGCAAGCGCAAAGTTTTGTACCGGATTTTGGAATAATACGGTAGTGGCCAGTTGGAATATATCAGTAGTGCGACGCGTAGTTCCTCCGTCATTGTTGCGGTTCAGCCGTTTGTTCAGGAAACAACCGCCGAATTCCATGCTACCCACTGCATTGCGGATAAACGGATGCAGGCAAGCATTGAAGGCTTCTTCATCGCAGAAATGTTGGTTGAATACCATATTCTCGGATGCCAGTACGGCTTCACTACCTACATAATTCGGATACATGCGTTCCCATCCGCGAGGAATCGTACAACCGTGGAAGATCACCATCAGGCCGTGATCGTCGGCATCACTCAAGATATCTTCATACAGGCGCATCGTTTCTTGCTTGTCGCCACCAAAGAAATCGACTTTAATGCCTTTTACTCCAAGACTCTGTAACCATTTCATCTCCCGTTTGCGAATAATGGCGTTGTCCATGTGATTAACCGGTCCTTGCTCAATATCATTCCAATAACCGGAAGAGCTATACCATAAGAAGAGTTCCACGCCTTTACTACGTGCGTATTCTACCAAAGACTTCATGCGGTCGCGACCGATGTTCGTATCCCACCAGTTATCAATCAACGCATACTCATATCCCATTGCCGCAGCAAAATCAATATATCGCACCTGATCGTCATAGTTGATACTACCATCCTGCCAAAGAATCCAGCTCCATGTGCCGCGTCCGAAACGGTAGTCATATTTTGTTTCATAAAGAGGACGCACGACATCCCACGCAACAGTTGTTTCCACAATCGGTTTCAAAGTTTCGCCAACTGTTATGGTACGCCAGGGAGTAGCTCCCGGCAAGGCAAATGCCGGAGCAACCGTTCCGTTGCCATTATTTTCTTCTGCCATCGGGAAAGCAATCGTATACAGATTACCTTCGCTCACATCGCTTAAACGTGAGCCGCAATATCGACTGTCCACTCCTGTCTCGCTAACCAGCACCCAACCATCGTCACCAATACGGAACAGGCAAGGGAAGGTGTAACCATGCCCGTACTGGGAACGGTCACTCATCGGAGCATCTGCCTTGTATTCTTCCTCATAACTGGGTTTTGTACGCTTCCATCCTATCATGGCATCGCTTTGCGGACACAAGAAAGTAGTAGTCTGTTGCGGAAAACGGAAACCGGTTTCTTCGGCAGTCACCGTTACACTTCCTTTTCCATCCTGACGCGGCAGGGTATAACGGAAAGCTACATCATTGTTGCTGACACGAAAGACAACATCTATTTTCTGTCCTTTCGGATTCTCAAATTGACAGTTCAGCTCGTTTGCCTGATAATGCACTTGTGAGGTTTTAATACGATCCTGACGATAGACGGTATCAATCGGGGTGACCGTATGCCCTGTCAGTTTCATTCCTTTAGCAAAGTCACCGATATTCGTGTTCATACCCAAAGGTGATTTCTCCAGCATGGTTTTCCCATTATAGGTAATGGAATAACTTGGCTTTTCGGCAGAGGAAGTAAAGACAACCAATTGCAGTTTTTCATCCGGTCCTTTCACGACCACGTCTTGTGCCATCAGCGAAGTCAGACAGCAACCAGCCACCAGTAGAGTGCTTATTATCTTCTTCATATTATTCATGTTATTATGTTCTTCATTTATTTCCTGTTATTTCTCATTTGCCTTTTTTATCCGGATCACCGTAAAAGAGTAGGCAGACAATTGGCAATCAAACTTTTCTGCCACTTCCACCGTATCTTCAACAGGTAGCGGAGTATCTGCCGGTTTGCCGGTCAGTACGGTTCTCTTTGCAGAAGGCTGTATCACACCGATTCCGGAAAGGTCGACATGAGTATTCACCTCTACAGGAAGTAAGTTGACCAACTTCACTATTACATCTCCACTTGCCGAATCGCGGACAATGGAAGAAGCAAAACGTTTCTGCACTTTATCGTCTTTATTATCCAAAGTGATCTTCGACGGCAAATATTCGTTTCCGGCATTCTGTCCGTAGAGTTTCTGCACATAATATCCGGTGGTCGGTTTCACTTCCCGGTTATTGAAGTAAATCAAATCCGGATTCCATTGGGTATGTCCTTCTTTGGCGAGAAGAGGAGCATAGGAAGTCATGTGTACAACGTCTCCATTGCGTTCCAAGGCAGCAAGATAAAGAGCTTCCGTCAGTGCAGTTTCGATATTCGCTTTTCGTCCCGGGATATGAGTCGCATATTCGCCCAGATATACTTTTGTCTTTTTCGAACGGTCGTATTTATCGTAGAAGTCCTGATTGTTCAGGAACCATCCCGGAGTCTGATAATAATGTTCGTCCACCATCGGCACACCCAGTTTGTCGGCCAGTTTCCATCCTTCTACGTAGTCTGTACCTTCATTGAACGGTCCTACTGTACCTACAACGATCATTTCCGGATATTTTTCTTTGATGGCATTAAATATCATTGTAAAACGTTCTTCGAAGATATCGGTGATGAGATCTTCATTTCCGATACCAATGTATTTCAGGTTGAAAGGTTTCGGATGGCCTGCTTCGGCACGTACCTTTCCCCACTTTGTTTTCTTAGCGTCACCGTTCGCCCATTCTATCAGATCAAGAATATCCTGGATATAAGCGCCCATTTCGCTCATAGGGATACCGCCTTGCTGTCCGCCTCTCAAGTCACCGTGACAGGCAGAGTTCTGGCAAGGAACACCAGCAGCCAATACCGGAAGCGGTTCTGCGCCAATATCTTCGCAGAATTGGAAATATTCAAAATATCCCAGTCCCATGCTTTGATGATATCCCCAAAGGTTACGTTGCGCCTTTCTTGCTTCTAACGGACCGACTGTATTTTTCCATTGATAGATATTCTTCAGACCATCACCATGAGCCACACAGCCACCGGGAAAACGGATGAAACGGGGATGAATGTCAGCTAACACTTGAGCCAGATCCTTGCGGAGTCCGTTCTTGCGTCCTTTAAATGTATGCTGCGGAAACAAAGAAATCATATCCAGATTCAATTCTCCAGCAGATTGGGGAATGATTTCGAGGCGAGTATCTGCGGTTGCTTTGGCAGTAATCACTGTTTTATACGTTTTCCATTGGCGGGAAGATACAGTCAGAGAAGTTTCTCCACATATATTTCCTTCTCCATCTACCAAACGAACCTGTAATTTATTTGATTGCCCCTGCGGAACTCTCGCGAATATGGAAAAATCATATTTCTCTCCAACATTCAGCGCGATACCATCAAAGCCTGTATTTTCTAACGCGGCTCCCGGTCGTTCTACATTCAATACGGCATAGTGCGGATTATTGGCATGAATAGGATCGCTAGTGTTAATGGTGAAAGTGGTTTTATCTCCTTTCAATGTCCAGGAATGAGTACTATTCCAGTTCTTATCCCCTTCCCTGTCTGAAGGGTCGTATTCGAAATCACGGTTCTGGATCAGCTCTGCATAGAGTCCTCCGTCTGCCGAATAATTAATATCTTCAAAGAAAGCACCCAACAAGACATCGCTGATGGCCTTGGCACGTTCGGGTTGTACGGTGACCGTTGCTTTTACAGGCTTCAAACCGGCAAAACGTTCTCCATCCTGTACCGGACGTTCTCCATGCAATGAGTTCCGATATTGATTCCAGCCATAATTCTTATTTAATCCATCTACCAAAGTCCACGCTACCCGGTTGATAGTTCCTTTCTGCTCCTCTCCGGCAACTACGGCTTTCACTCTTGTTCCGTTAAAATCGGAAGTAGTACGGGGATATTTCTGGCTGGTCCAGTTTATCAAGTCCTTAGAAGTGGCCTGACCGTATCCATCACGATCATTCAATTTCCAGGTACATATCCATTCGCCAGCGGGCGACTGTTTCAAATAAGGGTCGAGCATTTTCTTCTGTGATCCCCAACGGCTGTAATCACACCGGAGATATCCGTAGTTCCGGCCGACTTCAAACCAGTTTTCCTTATCCATGCTCCAGGCAAAACGAAGCCCGCTACGTCCGTCGTCTCCGGAAGTAGCGAAGGAAAAGAGATAAACCGAATCGGGGGTACTCGTCATTTCTTTGATTGCAGCTAAAGTGACTTGCTGAAACGACAAAAACAAGACAACTAAAAACAGGAATAATTTTCTCATGGTATCTATTGCATTAAGATTATCAATCGCAAAGTTAAGATTTTCATTATTCTAACTGATATATTTCAAGCTATAATTGGTTGTTTTACACTTAAAAATATATAAGAAACAAGTAAACAAGGGTAAAATATACACTTTTTCCAATATCGTATACTATTTTCCTGGATTACACTAGTGAATCCACCTTATCTTAATAACTCAAAAAAAGACGAAAGGGTGAATGTATTTATCTGGAAATGAAGACTACCCGCTTGAAATTCATTGAATTTGTAGATGAGAGGTGCCCAAATTTCCTTTCAACGAAATCATCTTCGCGACAAGAAGCTGTGGCGAGGATGATTTCTAATTTAGATGGGTTTTGACCTTCCTCCTTTGGATCAGAAACCTTCCGGTTTACCATACGCCTTGAAAAGGCGTTGCAATTCTTTTTGAGTAATCGGAATAACAGTACCGTGGCGTGGATGGAAATCCATACTAACGGCATGGTCAATCACTTTGAAGTGTTCCAGATCAGCACTTTCCGTAAACTGGTATTTGCCTTTCATATACACATCGTACATCAAGATATACTTATCCGAGCCAATCAATGGAAAGATGCCCGCACCCTCTACTGCATCCTTCGTCTGCTGCTTATAGTCATCTGATTCCGTCCACTGTCCGGAGGTCAGAGAGGAAGTAGTAGCCTTCTTAATGCCATTTCCATTCCCTTCCGTTTTATAGAACAGGTGATAAAGCCCGTCTTTATAAATGATGTCGCCGTCAATACATGACTTTTCGTTTTTCGGGAGAAACAGCGGTTTCGGTTCTCCTTCTATATCGGTAAAATCCTTGTTAGCGTATGCATAATAAATGATGTCCGGACCATTGCCATGTTGCATGGACCAATAGATCATGTATTTTCCGGCCTGCTTGTCATAAATCGTTTGTGGCGCCCACACACGTTTCAGGTTTTCCTGATCGGGATATTTCTTCTGGATATTCACGATATTGGAAGTCCAGTGTACAAGGTCTTTCGATTTCAGCAATACCATGGCGCGATTAGAACTCCATCCATTGGCAGATACCATGTCTGTAACTACCATATAAAATGTCTTCCCGTCTTCACAACGTAAAATATGAGGATCGCGCACTCCGCCTGTTGAACTAATCACACGGGAATCAAGTACCGGTTGATTTCCATTCAAGGCTTTATAATTATATCCGTCGAGACTAACAGCCATCCTGACGGCTTCTTCACTCATGCGATTGCCGGTGAAATAAACAAACAGGTAGGCAGATTGTTGGCAATATCCAGTCAACACTCCTACAAAGAGGAGTGCGAAAAGGATTATATTTTTTTTCATATCTATTATCATTTCAATGCTTGTACATCAATAGTTTAGTAATTAAAGTCAGCAGATTTCACATACACCCGATATTCTTTAATCATGCCCGGATATTCTTTCTCGGCACGGGGCAGATAGCGGAAGCCAGTCACTGTTTCCACTTTACTCAAGTCAATCACCAATTGATGAGGATAAGGGACATTATCCACAGTCATCCAGAAAGTAGATTCCTGCAAATCGAATATTTTATCGGCTGTACGGTTGCCGCTGCGTGTTTCTTCACTATCGGCATAACGAATCTTCCAATGCTCACGAGATACCGGTTTGCCATCAGCTCCCAGGACATCGAACTCTGCTACTGCCGCGATGTTATCATTTGCTTGCGGAGAAAGCGCTTCCAAACAGAAATAACGTCCTTACACTGGAGCAGCAAATCGTACTTCCTGCCAGCCGTTGCCCGGAGTGAAAGCTCCTTCGTGTGTTACTTTCTCACCTGTCAGTTTCAGTTTTTCTCCATCCTTGCGGTGTGTTTCGGGAGCTTTTTCACGAAGCACATCAAGAATAGGTTTCCTCAAGCCTTTAATAGAAGCCTTGGCAGGACCTTTCAAATCCAATATGAGAATTTCATTCTCTCCTTCTTTGAGCCAGCAACCCGGCATAAAGAGGGTCTGTTGCGGACCAATTTCCCAGAAACGCCCCATTGCATGGCCGTTCACCCAAACCATACCTTTACCCCATGTGCTCATATCCAGGAATGTATCTCCTACTTTATCCAGTTTAAAAGTGCTCTTGTAGTAAGCAGGCATAGACGGTAGTATTTTTGTATCGTTATATTTCTTGTCTTTAATAAAAGAATAATCTACCGGGAAGTTGTACACAGCCCAGTTTTTCAATTCCTTAGCCTGGTTACCCGAAACTAGTTCCACCTTTTCTGTAATACCTTTGCGGTCGTGGATGGATTTGTCAAAGTTGACACGTCCCATTGCTTCCACCAGAATATCCAGTTGCGTACCTTTTTTCAGTGCGGGTAAAATCGTAGTAAATTCTCCTTTGCGACGGTCCAAACGCGCCAGAAGTTTGCCGTCGGCATAGATTTGCGCCCAGTCGTGCACTTCCGTAATCTTCAAAACGGTTCCTGCGGGGGTTGCTTCAGGCAATGTGGTCCGATACAGAATAGTTCCCCATCCCTGATTGAATTGTTCCATCGGTTGAATATCCACTGTTTGTTTGGCTTCCGGCAAATTCGAGAATAGCGGAGCCACTTTATTAAAATGAATTTCGGGAATCTCAAGAACAGGCAAAGCGGCGGGGATTTCAGGCAATGATTCACTGGCCGGAAGATAGTTTTTCAATAAATCGCGAAGCAAGAAAAACTTTTCGGTGGTCCATCCGGCTTCACTGATCGGAGCGTCATAATCATACGAACTGCACATAGCGGAATAAGCAGGGTTGTTTGCACCTCCCCAATGACCGAAAGTCGTTCCTCCGTGAGTCATATAGAGACTGAAAGAAATATTCCGGTCGAGCATATCCTTGATGCCCTGTACCATATCTTTCGCAGGACGTGTTTCGTGTTTCCGTCCCCAATGGTCGAACCATCCGCTCCAGAACTCACTACACATCAATGGAGTTTCGGGACGAAGTTCTTTCAGTTTCTTAAATTGCTGGTCGATATTAGCCCCAGTTCCGAAATTCACAGTCCAAATCAGGTCGTCAAGTGCGTTATTGGTAAAGTTACTGCTCCAGTCACATTGAAACAGAGGCACATCGGTAAAACCGGATTCACGTACCAAATCACGCACGGCAGAAACGTATGGTTTATCGGTTCCGTAAGAGCCATACTCGTTCTCCACCTGAACCATGATAATGTTTCCTCCTTTATTCACTTGCAACGGAGCCAGTTGCTTACCGACTTCTTTCATAAAAATGCCTACCCGTTCCATATAATAAGGATCAAGCGTGCGCAAGGCCACGTTTTTTTTCTTTAACAGCCACCAGGGAAGTCCTCCCATCTCCCATTCCGCACACACATACGGACCGGGACGGACAATGACGTACATTCCATGTTGCTGCGCAAGTTTACAGAAAGCGGCAATATCATTCTGACCGGCGAAGTCGAACTTTCCTTCTTCCTGTTCGTGGATATTCCAGAAAATATAAATGCAAATCGTATTCATTCCCAATGCTTTGCACATCTCTATGCGATGACTCCAGTAAGCCTGTGGGATACGGGTGTAATGCAACTCCGCCGCCTTCACTACAAATGGTTTTCCATCAAGCAAGAATGTGTTCTTGCCCGCCTCAAATTTGTGGGCAGTGGTTTGCGCCTGTGCACTACTAAAGAGAATAACTGTAAAAAGTACCAGTAAAGCAATAATTTTGTTTTTCATGGTTTATTCAAAAATAGAATTTTAATAGTATACGGCAAAGGTAGGCGATTCACCTAAAAAGGAGGGGATAATTATCATTCAAAAAGGGTTAGAAATAAAGCAAAATAGCGCCAATTGGCGCTATTTTGCTTTATTTCATTTATTCCCGATCGCAGAAATACCTGGCAGAAACATAACCATTAGTCACAAAAGGATTATTCATATCTATTGTTATTGCCCTAAAGATAATAAATAAAACACCAATGGTCAAATAATGATAGTCATAAAACAACCATCATTATTTGACCATTGGCCTATCACTATAAAATCAGTTTTCTTTTGTCAGCAGACTTTCCAATTCTTCCGCGTTCAGACGAAGATAAAATTGCCCGCGATAGGCTACGGAGATACCGCCTGTTTCTTCCGAAACAATAATAGCATGAGCATCCGACTGTTGAGAGATTCCCATTGCTGCGCGATGTCGCAAGCCAAGTTCTTTCGGTATATTCAAATCATGAGATACAGGAAGAATACATCCTGCCGCCTTGATACGTTTTTTACTGATTACCATTGCGCCATCGTGCAACGGACTATTCTTGAAGAATATATTTTCGATTAAACGTTGGTTGATCACCGCATCAATCAGTTCGCCCGTACGGACGACTTCGTCTAAAGGAACGTTATGCTCAATGACAATCAATGCACCGACTTTTTGTTTCCCCATATTCAAACAAGCCATTACCACCGGCATGATATCGTCATGCTTTAACGACTCTTTTTTCGAACCGTTAAAAAGACGGGCCAGTGCGCTGACATGTCGGTGAGATCCCAAAGTCAAGAGAAAACGGCGTATCTCATCCTGAAAAAGAACAATCAACGCGATCACACCCACATTCATCAATGTGTCGAAAATAGAGCCCAACAATTTCATTTCCAGCACTTGCGTCACCACCAGCCAGATCAGGATAAAAACCAGAATTCCGGTAAACACCTTGATAGAACCGGAAGCTTTCATCAATTTGTAGGTATAGTACAAAACAAAAGCTACCAGCAGAATATCGATAAAATCTTTTATGCCAAACTCAAAAAACATGCACCCTCCTCTTATTTGTCATATCCACTCTCTATTTTTAATTTCTCTGTGATCCGGACAGCTTCCACCGCTTCACGCACATCATGCACCCGCAGGATATGCGCTCCTTTCATTAACGCAACAGTGTCCAATACGGTTGTCCCGTTCAATGAATCTTGCGGGGTTCCTCCCAACAATTTATAAATCATTGATTTTCGTGAAACTCCCACTAAAACAGGAAGTTCGAAGATATGAAACTCTTCCAGATGTGCCAATAGTTCATAATTATGTTCCAGTGTCTTTCCGAATCCGAATCCCGGATCGAGAATGATATCTTTCACTCCCAAGTCGCGAAGTTGCTGCACTTTACGGGCGAAATACAGGAAAACATCTTTTATCAGATTATCATAAGACGGTTCTTTCTGCATATTTTGGGGAGTTCCCTGCATGTGCATCATTATATAAGGTACTCCCAAGTCGGCTACTGTCTGAAACATCCGGTGATCCATTTCACCGGCAGCTATGTCATTAATAATAGCCACTCCATATTCTTTCACACATTCTTCCGCCACATCAGCCCGGAAAGTATCAACGGAAATAATGGCTTCGGGATGATTACGATTCAGGATCTCCAAACCGGTGCGCAGTCTTCGCATCTCTTCTTCAGCAGAAATATGTTCGGCATTCGGCCGTGAAGAATAGGCTCCTATATCAATTATTGAAGCACCTTCATCAAGTATCTGCCGGGCCCGGGCAGCAATGTCTTCTTCAGTCTGCATCCGGCTGCCGGAATAAAAAGAATCGGGAGTAACATTTAAAATTCCCATTACCTGCGGAGTAGCAAGATCGAGCAACCGCCCTTTTACATTTATATAAATAGGAGATATAGGTTTCATCATTGACAACATTCCTTTTAGATCGCCTACAAATGTAGATAAAAAAAGCAAGTATTCGTACTAAAAAGAAGAAATAAACGTATATTTGCAAACTATAGAAGAACCCGAAAAATTCATACCATGAGCCGATTAACCCTATTTCGCGTAGGATTTCTTTTCCTCATTTTGTTCTTTACCACTACTGCTAAAGCTCAAAAAGAGGCTGAAACTTTCAATGTTGACTCTACTCTCTATGAATATTATCAACGTTGTCAAGAATACTTGTTAGAGCCTGTTGTACTTAATATGTCCGACACTTTATTCCGAATGGCCGGCGAACGGCAGGACGAACGAATGCAGGCAGTAGCCATAGCCACTCAACTGGATTATTATTATTTTCAGGGAACCAATGAAGACAGCGTAATCCACTATACCAACAAAGTAAAAGAATTCGCCAAGGCCACTCATCAGCCTAAATACTATTACTTCGCATGGGCTAATAGATTAATTACCTATTACCTAAAAACAAGCAGAACAAACATAGCACTTTATGAAGTGCAAAACATGTTAAAAGAAGCTCAAGAAGAGGATGATAAGACCGGCCTCTCCCGTTGCTATAACATCATGTCGCAAATCTACACCATCAAAAGATTCGATTCGATGGCGTTCGAGTGGCGATTGAAAGAAATCGAGCTGACTGAAAAATACAAGATCGAAAACTACAACATCTCCCAGACTTATGCCCAGATAGCCAACTATTACATCAACCAGAAAAAGCAAAAAGAAGCATTAGCTGCTGTGGAAAAAGCCATTGCGACCGCCAATTCCTCTACGCAACAAATATCTGCCAAGTTGGAATTCGTAAACTACTACAGCAAGTTCGGCGACTTTCAAGCTGCCGAAAAATTACTGAAGGAGTGTCAGGCAGCATTTGAACAGGACAAAAGACTGGAGTCTATCAAAAAGAGACTGTATAATATAGAATGTCTATACTACCAGCAGACCAAACAATATCCGAAAGCGCTGGAAGCCGCAAAAATGCAGGAAAAAGAAGAACGCCGTTTAAGCGAAAGCATACTTAGCAGCAGCCATTATCGCACACAGGGAGAAATCTACCAAAAGATGGGAAATATGAACCTGGCGGTCAAATATCTGCAAATGTACATCAACACGGATGACTCTTTGAAAATAGCCAATGAGCAAGTGGCCAGCAGCGAATTCGCCACCTTATTAAATGTAGAAAAACTCAATGCCGAAAAGAAAGAACTCATGCTTCAGGCACAAGAGAAGGAGTTGCATAATAAAACAACCTTGATTATTTCATTGATTATTTTATTAGGTATCTTATTCATATTCCTTTATAGAGAAAACTTCCTGAAACGCAAACTGAAAGTTTCGGAAGCCGAACTTAAAACAAGGAATGAAGAACTTATGGTATCGAGGGAAGAATTGCGTAAAGCCAAAGATATAGCGGAGGCAAGCAGCCGGATGAAAACAACGTTTATCCAAAGCATGACGCACGAAATCCGCACACCGCTCAACTCTATCGTAGGCTTCTCGCAGGTATTAAGCGACCATTACAGCAACAGTCCGGAAACACAAGAGTTTGTCAATATCATCAAAAGCAACAGCAACGACTTGCTTCGACTGGTGACTGATGTGCTCACGCTGTCCGAACTGGATCAATATGAACAACTGCCCACTGACGCCGAAACAGACCTTCATGCAATCTGTCAACTTGCATCTGAAGTTGCCAAAGATAACACGCAGAAAGATGTGGAGGTTTTATTCGAACCTGAAAGAGAAAGCCTGCTCATACGCAGTAATTCGGAACGTATATCACAAGTATTGAACAACCTGGCACATAATGCCGCTAAATTTACGACTCGTGGCAGTATTCGCATCGCTTATTCCGTATTGGAAGCAGAAAAGAAAATTGAAATCAGCGTCACCGATACAGGAACAGGCATCCCGAAAGACCAACAGGAAGCAGTATTTGAACGTTTCTACAAAATGAACTCTTTCACGCAGGGCACCGGGCTCGGACTTCCGATATGCCGGAGTATTGCCGAAAAGTTAGGAGGCAGCCTCCGGATCGATACTTCTTATACAGAAGGATGCCGGATGATCCTGACTCTTCCTTTGATATATGCCTAAGCAAAAAACTGTCCGAACTCCCATCAAATCCGAAAGAATAGCCTATCTTTGCAACGTTTTAAATAAAAGATCAGGTTATGAAACTTTCTGCTCTTTACCAGATTTTTCTGGATTGCCAATCAGTAACTACTGATAGCCGGAACTGCCCGGACGGTTCTTTGTTTATCGCCTTGAAAGGTGAGTCGTTCAACGGTAATGCATTTGCCAAATTAGCGCTGGACTCCGGATGCGCGTTTGCCATTATCGATGAAATACAGTATGCCATAGAAGGCGATCAACGATATATACTTGTAGACGACTGCCTGCAAACCATGCAGCAGCTTGCCAACTATCATCGCCGCCAACTCGGAACGCGAGTGATCGGCATTACGGGCACTAATGGAAAGACAACCACCAAAGAGTTAATTTCCAGCGTTCTCTGCCAAGCCCACAATGTACTTTATACTTTAGGTAATCTCAACAACCACATCGGCGTACCGACTACCCTGCTACGGTTAAAACCGGAACATGACCTTGCCGTCATTGAGATGGGCGCCAACCATCCGGGGGAAATCAAGTTTCTTTGCGGAATAGCCGAACCGGATTATGGGATTATCACTAACGTAGGCAAAGCTCATCTGGAGGGATTCGGTTCTTTCGAAGGAGTTATCAAAACCAAAGGAGAGCTTTATGATTTCCTCCGCAAGAAAGATGCCATCACCTTTATCCATCACGATAACGCCTATTTGATGAATATTTCACAGGGATTGAACCTGATTTCTTATGGAACAGAAGATGATCTCTATGTCAATGGCCGGATTACCGGCAATTCGCCTTATCTTGCTTTCGAATGGAAAGCCGGTAAAGACGGTGAACTCCATCAAGTCTGTACACAGTTGATCGGAGAATATAATTTCCCGAATGCCCTGGCTGCAATCACTATCGGACGTTTCTTCGGAGTGGAAGCAAAGAAGATCGATGAAGCTCTGGCAGAGTATACGCCACAGAACAACCGTTCCCAACTTAAAAAGACGGAAGATAACACGCTTATCATTGACGCATACAACGCAAACCCAACCAGCATGATGGCTGCCTTGCAAAACTTCCGGAACATGACAGTCCCTCACAAGATGCTCATATTAGGAGATATGCGCGAACTGGGTGCTGAAGGACCGGCCGAGCATCAGAAAATCGTTGACTACATCAAAGAAAGTGATTTTGAGAAAGTATGGCTCGTGGGAGAACAGTTTGCCACAAGTGAACATTCTTTTAAAACTTATGCAGATGTGCAGGAAGTTATAAAGGATTTGCAAGAAGATAAACCCAAAGGATATACCATTCTTATTAAAGGTTCCAATGGGATCAAGCTTAGTTCAACGGTAGAATTTCTATAAAGCCGGAATGGTACACTTCAAATGATAAATGATAAATGATAAACGGTGAATAATGGTTGACTATATCATATCCATTATTCACCGTTTATTATTTGCTATCGTTCACGGCTTATCGTTCACCTTTGTTGTTCATAGGTTGCCTTTTACTATTTATTTTCATCCTCGGCCGTACGACATAATAGGCCACTAAACTAGCCAGAATCGCCCCTGTTGTATTGGCCGCAAAATCCAACCAGTCACCACCCCGGTAAGTAGTACAGTATTCCTGCAACAACTCCACACAACCGCTGAAAAGCACCGGACAAAGGAACGCCCCTACCCACGCATGCCACATCGGAGCATGATCCCTGCGATGTGCACGCAAAAACTCCAGCCACAACATCCCCGACATACCGAAATACATACAAACATGAACCAGTTTGTCTAAATTGGGAATTTCATTCAAATCCGTCTTAGGCGGTTTAAAGAACGACAGATAAATCACTGTCAAAATGATAAAAAGCGAGATAGGATATTTCTTAATATAAGATAGCATATCTAAATAATATTACAATTTTCGTGCAAATATAAGTATCATTTTCTATATTTGCACTTTAACTCGCATATTTTATAACGATTTGTAAGATAAAACAAGATTTATGGCAAAAATTGATAGAGCGAACTTCGGCAGCAAATTAGGGGTCATACTCGCTTCTGCCGGCTCTGCAGTTGGGTTGGGTAATATATGGAGGTTTCCATACGAAACAGGAAATCATGGAGGTGCCGCTTTTATACTGATCTATTTAGGTTGTATCTTTCTCTTGGGACTGCCTATTATGATTGCCGAGTTCCTGATAGGACGCCGATCAAGAGCCAACACTGCAAGAGCGTATCAAACATTAGCTCCGGGAACGCATTGGCGTTGGGTAGGACGCATGGGAGTATTAGCAGGTTTCCTGATACTTAGTTATTATGCAGTAGTAGCAGGGTGGACACTTGAATATATTCTTGAGGCTGCCACCAATGGCTTTGCCGGAAAAAACTCCGGAGAGTTTATCTCTTCTTTCCAACAATTCTCCAGTAGCCCGTGGCGACCGGTCGTATGGCTGGTAGCATTTTTATTGATTACTCATTTCATTATCGTGAAAGGAGTAGAAAAAGGGATTGAAAAGTCTTCGAAGATCATGATGCCTACCTTGTTTATCATTATCCTCATACTGGTAGTTTGTTCGGTCACTCTACCGGGAGCTGGTGCGGGTATTGAATTCCTGCTCAAACCCGACTTTAGCAAAGTGGACGGAAATGTGTTTTTAAGTGCTATGGGACAGGCTTTCTTCTCTTTGAGTCTGGGTATGGGATGCCTTTGCACCTACGCCTCTTATTTCAGTAAAGAAACCAACCTGACTAAAACAGCTTTCAGTGTAGGAATCATTGATACTTTTGTGGCAATACTAGCCGGATTTATCATCTTCCCGGCAGCCTTTTCGGTTGGCATACAACCGGATTCAGGTCCCAGTCTGATCTTTATCACGCTGCCTAATGTATTCCAACAGGCATTTGGCGGAGTTCCCGTACTAGCATACATATTCTCTGTAATGTTCTACGCATTGTTGGCGATGGCTGCTTTAACTTCTACCATCTCTTTGCACGAAGTAGTAACCGCTTATCTTCACGAGGAGTTTAATCTTTCCCGTGGAAAAGCAGCAAGGTTAGTCACCGGCGGTTGTGTCTTTCTCGGAATATTCTGTTCATTATCATTGGGAGTCATGAAAGGATTCACCGTTTTCGGACTGGGAATGTTCGATCTCTTCGACTTCGTAACAGCTAAAATCATGTTACCGCTTGGCGGACTGTGTATCTCCCTCTTTACCGGATGGTATCTGGATAAAAAGATTGTATGGTCAGAGATTACCAATGACGGCTCGTTAAAGATACCGGTATACAAGCTTATCATCTTTATATTAAAATATATCGCACCAATCGCCATCTCACTGATATTTATCAATGAACTTGGGCTAATCAAGCTATAATGTGGAAAGACTTCCTTTATTATACTAAAACCGAACGACAAGGCATTATCGTCCTTGTCGTTCTTATTTTAGGAGTATATGCAGCTCCTGAACTCTTTGCCTTTTTCACTCGTACCGAAGATACCGGCTGCACAAAGAATGAGAAATCCGATCAAGAATATAATGACTTTATTGCCTCTCTCCGGGAAACAAAACCTCACAACAGGTTCGGTCATTCTTTTCCATCAACCCCTCAAAGGGAAATCAAGCTTACGATGTTCGATCCGAACACCGCGGACTCTACTACTTTCCTTTCACTCGGATTACCATCCTGGATGATAAAGAATATCCTGCACTATCGCCATAAACAAGGCAAATTCCGCCATCCGGAGGATTTTCAGAAGATATACGGACTCACAGAAGAACAATACCAGACTCTTCATCCTTATATCCAAATTACAGAAGATTTCAGTTCGAAAGATAAAGATACAATACGATTATTAACCGTACAAAGCATACAACGTTCCGGTTGTGACACCCATCAGCTTTGCCACCGTTGTCATCGTTTTTGGTTCATTGACTCCGATTGCCTCGATCACATGGAAATCATTGTAACTCAGATTTTTGAATTCTTCTGTCACAAGACATTTTCCCTCAATCTCCATGATGTCTTTAAACAATCTGACCAATAATTCGTTTAATGTTTCATCTGTTGTCATCCGATCTACTCCTATTTCTGCGGTCAGCGCCTGATTTTACCAGTTTATCACCGTTGCTCCCCAGGTGAGGCCTGCTCCAAATCCTGCCAACACGATTTTCATTCCTTTCCTCATCATACCATGATTATTGACATTATCAAGCAAAATCGGCACACTTGCCGCAGAAATATTCCCGCATTCTTCCAGATTGGTTGGAAACTTTTCCATAGGCTGACCAAGTCTTTTCGAAACCGCTTCGATGATCCTGTAATTTGCCTGATGAAGCAGGAATAAATCAATCTCTTCCAGATGTAAGTCTGCCTGTTCCACCGCATCTGTGATTGCCTTTGGCACAGTCTTCACTGCAAACCTGTACACCTCCTGCCCATTCATGGAAACATAGGAAAGTGCCGTGTCACTTTTTTTATAAGGGTTGTTCACTTTTCTCGCCATGCAGTTTAAGACATCGCCCCTGAAACCATCCGAGCCCTGCACCATGGATAAAATGCCATCTTCTTCACTTACAGAAAGAACTGCTGCCCCTGCGCCGTCCCCAAAAAGCACGCAGGTGCTCCGGTCCGTCCAGTCCATCATTTTTGACAGCGTTTCCGCTCCAATCACAAGCGCATGCTGATATCCGCCATGTTCTAAATACAGCGCCGCAGTATCTAGTGCAAAAAGAAAACCGGAACACGCTGCATTGATATCGAACGCAACTGCATTTTCTGCACCGATATTTTTCTGCA
>ENA-UESU01000579-UESU01000579.1-human-gut-metagenome-genome-assembly--contig:-NODE-579-length-29781-cov-15.218354_pt1 | contig 29781 bp, 23 predicted proteins | sample MGYA00243007_ERZ508008 | MGnify/ENA primary metagenome ERZ508008 (study PRJEB26167, sample SAMN06115399) | human gut metagenome | host: Homo sapiens | place: China:Henan | collected 2016-06-23...
GGGGGGCTAAAACCTTATCTGCTCTTAGCTTTCAGATAAGGAGGGAATCGTATGATTAACCTCAATACTAATCTGGGAGCAATGATTGTTTTCTCGAATTTAAAAGTATCAACCAACGGATTAAATACTGCAATAGAGCGCATGACAAGCGGATATAAAATCAATCGTGCCGGAGATAATGCTGCAAATTTTTCTATAAATACAAAACTATCGACTCAGATAGGTGCATATTCTGTAGCGGAAGAAAATGTAATGATGGGGTTGGATATGTTATCTACAGCATCTTCTGCTCTTGATCAGATGTCAAATTTAGCATCCAGATTGAGATGTTTGGCTGCTCAAGCTCAGAATGGTACTTACGGAACTCAATCTCTTAGTGCTGTAAAATCAGAGGCAAATGCGCTTGTTGCAGAGATAAAATCTATATTTGGAAAAACCGAGTATAATGGAATTAAGCTTTTAAATTCTTTATCAGAAAAATTGATAGAAGATGAGCCCATAACCCAAACTCCACCTGCCGGCATCGTGCCTAATCCTTCATACAATGGTTTTATAGAAAATCCACAGGATTATTCCGATGCAGAAGTGGCAGCAATGACTGCTCTTTCCGGTGTAAGTTCTTCGACCAGAATTCGGGATGGGCAATATTCAATAACAACATTGGAAGAATTTGAACAATTTGCAGAAATGTCACGAGCTGCAAATATTCAAGGCGGAGAGTTTGTCTTAGGTGCTGATATTGATTTGTCGTCATATTCTGCCGGTGAAGGGTTTATTCCTATTGCAGCAGGAATAAACTCGTCTGCTGATTTTAAGTGTGAATTTAATGGAAATGGTCATACAATATCAAATCTTTATATTAATCGTCCTGATACAGATAATGTAGGGCTGTTTTCTCTTATGTGTGATGTAAAAAATCTTTGTTTAACAAATGTGGATGTCATAGGAGGAAAATCCACAGGAGCTCTTATGGGATACGCATTTTCGAATAGTCCGGAAATTTCTAACTGTTATATCGCCTCAGGTTCTGTAAAGGGAACAACAGGTGTTGGAGGTTTGGTCGGTCGTTTTTCAGATATTGACGGTAATATTTTAAATTGTTATTCTGATGCAGAAGTTTCAGGAGAAACAAAAGCAGGAGGTTTATTGGGTGAAATTTATCTTCCCAACGGTTCTGTTATAAACTCTTTTTCACACGGTAATGTTACTGCATCTTCGGACTATGCCGGCGGATTGATTGGTTATACAGAAAGAGTTAGTTTAGAGAACTGCTATGCTGAAGGTAATATTACAGGAAGACGTTTTGTAGGAGGGGTAGTTGGTTATGCAATGGAGTTAATTGCGGTAAATTGTTTTGCAAAAGGAAAGGTGACAGGAACAAGTATGGTAGGGGGCTTCGCAGGCTACGCAGGTGGTAGCAGTAGCGGTAACATTATAGAAAATTGCTATGCTTATGGTGAGGTTATCGGAGAGGAAAGCGTAGGTGGTTTTGCAGGACTTACGTCAGGAAGCACAAATGGTAATGGTTTAATACTCAAGGCCTGTCATGCATTGGGAAATGTTACCGCTACACAACAAGTGGGCGGACTTGTAGGTAATTTTTCATTTCACAATTCCGTATACAATTGTTCTGCAACAGGTACAGTAAAAGGAACCAGCTGTGTGGGAGGACTTATAGGAGATGGGTATGCAATGAAAGAGATAAAAAATTGTTATTCTACAGGAGATGTAATTGCAAAAGGAAATTTTGTCGGCGGAATTATAGGACGTACTTCTAACAGTAATGCTACAGATATAACAGGCTGTTATTCCACAGGGAATATTAGTGGTGTTGAAAGAGTAGGCGGGGTTATGGGATTTTGTGATGCTATATTATCTTTATCAGACTGCTATTCTACAGGAAATATTTCCGGGCAAAAAGATGTTGGAGGTGTTGTTGGATATCTTTCCTGGATGCGTGGTCCCATGACCGGTTGTTCTTCGCAGGGCAGGGTTTCCGGTGATACTAATATTGGCGGACTGGTAGGACAGATTTCTTCATTTCATGATTTGTCAATTGATAATTGCATTTCTTCAGCAGAAGTTTCTGGTAATAATTCTGCGGGAAGTTTTATTGGACGGATAGAAAAGCTTAAAACCATCTCTGTCACAAACTGTAAAACTGCTGCTTTAGATCTTGATACAATAGGTAGTACAAGCAGTTCTATAAGTAATGAAGTTTTGCAGAATATGCTGAATGGGATTGAAGTTGTAGAAGTTGAACGTGTAGACCCTTCAAAAATTAAGATTACACTTCAAGTTGGTATAAATTCTGATGCTAACTCAAAGCTTACTTTTAATACAAGCTTTAGTGCAGAAGTAATTGACGCACTGCTTGATATTGATATTTTGAATACTTCTGCTCTTGAAGTTTTAGATTTTTTTATAAATGAGGTTAATCAAAAACAGGTGGAATACGGTGCAGTAGAAAATCGGCTTCAAAGTGCCCTGGAACAAATTAGTGTATCTTATGATAATCTGGTTTCTACACAATCAACCATTCGTGATGCTGATATTGCGGAAGAGAGCAGCTCTTATATCAGAAACCAAATTTTGCAGCAAGCTGCTTCTACTCTTATGGCAACTGCAAATCAGACACCTGCTATAGCGTTACAGTTGTTGTAATCGCATCCTAAGAGTCAGGAAGCATTGAAGATATTTCTGCAACTATCCGTGCAATATCAGGACCGCCGAATATTGCTTCGAGAATTAAAGAAGAATTAATGATTACGGTTTCTCTATATTCCATAGTGTCAACATCAATAATATTGAACTCAACATAATCCTCACCTACGTACGTAATTTTCCCGTATTCCGCACCGGTTGCCCATCTTAAAAAAACATACTTCTGTTCAAAAATCTTGAGTCTGTTTATTAATTTCATCTAAATCCTTCGCCTCTAATCGTATATAATATTATTAGTCTTATTTTATACAAAGTCAAATTTTTAATCTGTTATTTGAAGCAATAACTCTCTTAATGTATTTTCAGCATCTTTTGGGAGATTAACAAACTTGTAGCTGTATAAGAATTGATGGAAATGTTCTTCATCCTCTTCTTCAATTCTTTCTCTAACAAAACAAGTTTCTACAACAATTTTACAATCAGGATTTTTAATCCACATACTTTTTGGAAGTTCCATTGTTAAAACTGCCGGTAATTTTTTGTAGATGCTTGAAATTGCATCTCTTGAGTAAAATGCAATACCGCCCAATGCTATATCAAAAGTGGCTGTTTCTATTTCAAATCCGTCATTGTATTTTATTTTTACAGGTAATGAAACTCTGTTTCTTGAGCTGCTTCTCTGCTGAACATATTCCCATAATTTAGGAACGCTTACTTCAAACAGAACTTCTGTTAAATTAACCTGAGTATCATTAATAAATATATCAGTTTTGTAAACACCATCAACTGTAAAAACTTTTATTTCAGCAGGTGTTTTTCTCTTAGGTTTTACAAAATTAATTGGAGGCGGTGCTGAAAAATAAGCTTGTCTGGTATCAATAAAACGAAGTTTAACTCTGACAACCTGCTTCTTACCAGCTTCCATATAGGATAAGAAAATGTGTGTTACTAAAGAATCTCTTAAAATATTTTCTTGCATATTTTCATCCTCCTGTAAAAACATAGCACATAATAGAGAATATAACAATATGTTTTTTTTACTTGACGGGGGGTAAAATAAGCTGTAAAATCTTACGTATGTGTAGAATCGGCGCAATTAAATCCAAGAAAAAATTACATCCGTCAATTGCTTTAAAGCTGATGAGGAGCCAGCAGGAAGGACATGATGATTCTGGTTTTGCATTTGTAATGCAGGATATGGGCGGACATTTTGAAAATTATAAAGACTTGCCTCTGCTATCAATGGCTGCAACTGTTGAAGGAACTCGTCTTGCAGAAGATATTCTTAGAGAAATAGGCTTCACACGTGTAATGCAATGGTCACCGGATATTAACAATAAAAAAGGCTTAAAGATTGAAGCAATGCCGAACTATATCTTTGAAGTGCTGCAGTATCCGAAGAGTTATAAACACGCTGCAAAAGATGAAAAAGAAGAGCTTCTGATTGATACAGCAATAAAACTCAGAAAAACACTGGAAGAAACTAATTCAGGATACATATATTCCTTCTGGCCTGATACTTTGACTTTAAAAGAAATTGGAAGCCCCAGGGATATCGGTACATACTTTAATCTCTGGGAAGAAAATAATGATTTAACATCAAGTATTATTACAGCACAGTGCAGGCAAAATACTAATTATGATATCGTAAGATACGCTGCACACCCTTTCTTTTTAGAAGGATACACAGGGCTGGTAAACGGCGAAAATACTTTTTATGAAAAGAATAAATCTTACCAGCAAAGTCTATATAAAGGATATTTAGGCTTTGAATCCGACTCGCAGTGTCTTTTATACACATTGCATTATATTCATAAGCGGCTTAAATGGCCTTTGAAATATTTTAAACATACAATAACTCCTCTGGGGTATGATGAAATTCTTAAACGTCCTGACAGCGAAATTTTACTCAGGATAAAGGCTTCTCTGGCGCATCTTGAAATAAACGGCCCGAATACTCTGCTGGCAGTAACTCCTGAAAAAGAGCTTCTTTGTGTATGTGATTCCAAAAAGCTTCGTCCGATTGTAGTAGGCAGAAATCAGGATACAGTTATAATGACTTCTGAGGTTGTTGGTATTAATGATTTAATGCCTGATAGAAATATTGAGGATGATATTTATCCTAACGAACATGAAACAATAGTGGTAAGAGATGATTTGACGGTGGAAAGATGGCAGCAGTAAAGATAAATGAGCTTCATAAAAGTGATTTGCCATGGATAGTTGAGTATGACGAATCCAAATGTATTCAGTGCGGAAAATGTACGGCTGTTTGTTCTTTTAATGCGATTTCTCCGGCTGTTGAATTTAGAAAACTTTCAAATTCTATTACACAAAAAGGCAAAAAAGAAAAAGTTCTTGTTATAAAACAGAATGTTTCTCTTGAAAATTATTGCCGCGGCTGCGGTATGTGCACGAATGTCTGTCCTAACGGGGCAATAAAACTTATTCGTAACAAGGATGATAAGTATTCTGTTGCATATAGAGCAAGAAAAGCTGATTCATTTAAAAAAGGCGGACGCTCTAATCTTAATACGGAAGGAAGAACGCTGGATAAGATTAAAGTCGGAAGGATTTCCCAGATGACAGATCCATCTCTGGATGCACAAAGACATACTTTTGAACTTAAAACTCCTTTCGGCAGAGTGTTGAAAGCTGATAAGCTCAATTTTGATGTAAAAGACGGAAATATTATTGAAACAAAACAGCTTCCTCCTAACCGCTGGATTTATCCGATAATTTTCGGCGATATGTCAATCGGAGCTGTATCCTGGAGAATGTGGGAAGCTATGGCAATTGCTACAGCTTATCTTAATGAGGTTATGGGAATTCCTATAAGAATGTGTACTGGAGAAGGCGGTATTCCTACAAAACTTTTAAAATCCAGATATGTAAAATATATGATTTTACAGATTGCATCAGGGCATTTTGGCTGGAATAGAATTATAAAATCTATGCCTGAGATGACAGAGGATCCGGCTGGTATTTTAATCAAAATAGGTCAGGGCGCAAAACCTGGTGATGGCGGTCTTTTACTTGCAAGCAAAGTCGCTAGATATGTTCAAGAAATTAGAGGTGTTCCAAAAGCGGATTTACTTTCACCTCCGACGCATCAAGGGCTATATTCAATAGAGGAAAGCGTCCAAAAGATGTTTCTTTCTATGAATGCTGCGTTTAATTTTCAGGTTCCTGTTGCAATAAAAGTTGCGGCATCTGTAACGAGCGTTTCTGTTTATAATAATCTCTTGCGGGATCCTTATAATATTGTAGGGGGATTTTTTCTCGACGGGCTTGCAGCAGGTACAGGAGCTGCTCATGAAATTTCACTTAACCATACAGGACATCCGATAACTTCTAAGCTTAGAGATTGTTATCTGGCAGCTGTGCATCAAGGCAGACAGGGAGAAATCCCTTTATTTGCCGGCGGAGGCTTGGGACAGACGGGAAGTTTTGCAGCTGATGCATTTAAGCTGATTTGTCTTGGTGCAAATGGAGTGTTTACAGGAAGAATGCTTATGGAAATTGCAGGCTGTGTCGGAAGTGATACAGGACGTTGCAATGCTTGTAATACAGGGCTTTGTCCTGCAGGTATTGCTGCGCAAAATGAATGTCTGGTAAAACGACTTGACGTTGATAAAGTCGCTCAAAATCTGGTAAATTATATTCTTGCAACTGATATAGAACTGAAAAAATTAATGGCGCCAGTCGGATGTTCTACACTCCCTGTTGGCCGCTCAGATGCACTAATTACCGTTGATAAACATATTTCAAACAGACTTGATATTCAATACAGCTGCTAGGGTTGGAGTAAATTTATGGCTTGCAAAATAGAAACACTAAAAGATAATAATCGAATGTCTACTCAAGAGCTTCTTCAAACGATAAATGAAAAAATTCAGGAGGGAGTTACTGAATTTGAAATTGAAGCCTGCGGACAGCATGATATTGGAGGTTCAAGTTGGTCAAAAGACGGTAAACCTTTAACTTTTTATATAAAAAATCCCGGCCAGCGTGTGGGTGCTATGGGGACAGATGCTGCTACAATTGTGGTAGAAGGTTCTGCGCCGGCGGATATTGGCTGGTTAAATGCAGGTGCAAAGATTATTGTTAAAGGTGACGGCGGGGATACTGCCGCTCACTGTGCAGCAGGAGGTAAAATATATGTAGGAGGTCGTGTTGGTACGCGTTCAGGAGCGCTTATGAAACACGATCCAAAGTTTGAACCACCTGAATTTTGGGTGCTTAAAAATACAGGATCGTTCAGCTTTGAGTTTATGGGCGGAGGCATTGCAGTAATCTGCGGTTACGATTGTGAAAATTTGGAATCTGTACTTGGAAATCGCTCCTGTGTCGGAATGGTTGGCGGGACTGTTTATGTGCGTGGTAAAGTCGAGGGACTCGCTAAGTGCGTTGAACAGAAAAAACTGGATAAGTTTGATAAAGATTTTCTAAAATCCGGTATGTCAGAATTTTTAGACTCTATTGGGAAACCGGAATTAGCTGATGAACTTCTTGATTTTTCCAGCTGGACAAAAATTATTCCTCTTCCAAAAGAACAAAAAGAGAAAAAAATCACCGTTAAGGAATTCAAAGAACAAGAATGGTTTAAAGACGGACTGTTTGGAGATTTGGTAGAAGATAACGGAGAAGTTTTTGAGCTGGCTCAAACTGGTGAGGCAAGATTACGAAAACCTGTTTGGGATAAGGATTTATGCGTCGGGTGTAATTTATGTCTAAATAACTGTCCGCAAAATGCAATTAGTGAAACAATTAAAATCTATTCCTGCGATGACTCTATGTGTATTGGATGCGGTATCTGTGCTGCAGTTTGTCCGAGAAAAGCATGGAAAATGTCCTAATAATATTTATTCACCCAGTCAAATAGGTTTCTGATTTCACCATATTCAAACTCTTTGAGTACATTCGGGGTGTCAAGATTTTCCGCTATCGGATTTATTGTAATCTCGCCTGAATTATATACTGTTGAATAATTCTTTCCTTCATTTACGCAGTAAGGAACTTTAACAGTATTTTGCCTGCACAAATAAGCAAGTCCGTGTACTCTGCAAATTATAGGACGGTAGGCGTATATGGAACATTTTTTATCAATCAAAAACGGGCACTTGCCTCCTCTTTGAATTGTTTTAATATTTTTCTGAACCTCTCGTTTTAAAGTGTTATCAAGTGAAGCAAAACCCTGCATTAGATATTCTAATTCAAGCTGAGATACTGGATAATCGCCTGTTTCACAGCATGCAGAACAGCCGGCTTTGCAATGTATAAATCCGGAATCTCTTTTAAAATATTCTTTCAGTCTGCAATCAAAATCTTCAAGAAATTTTTGGTAATTTATCAATGTTTGCCCCAAAAACGCGACCAGAAATTCTTAGATTCGTGGCTTTCAAGCTGTTCAATTCTTTTTGATAATTCTTTGTTATGTTCAAGGAGCTCGTGAACCTGTTTAGCGAGAATTTCGTTATCTCTCTTGTAACCGCCGGCTTCAATCAGTCTTGTTGCCATATCTGAATTTGTAATATCATCGCTGATTTTTTTTGCAACAGCTTCGGCCAGCATCTGAAGAGTCTGGCTTGAAACATCCAGCGTAAAACTTTTTCCCTGTGGAATTATTTCTGTCTGTGTTTCTTCTTTGACTGCAACATCTGTTGATGCAGCTGTATTTTCTTCTAATAAATCACTTACAATAAGCGGTTGAACAGGTTTAGCAGGTTCTTCATTTTTTTCAATCTTTGCTTCCATTCTGGAAAGTTTAGCGATTATCTGTTCATCACTATAGCCTTGAGCTTTTAATGATATTCCCTTTTTGATTTTTTCAAGGGCTAAGTCATCGTAAAATTCCAACCCGTCTTCATCTTCATATATTGATTCAATCTTCCAGTCTTCAAGGAACAAATCCAGCGAATGATTATCAATGTAATAATTTTCTGTATTTAAATTTTTTAAAATCGTTTCTCTGTTAAACATCCGCTAATCCTCATCTTTTTATATGACGTGCTATGTCACGTTGCTGATCCTTTTTCGCAATTGCTTCTCTTTTATCATAAAGCTTTTTGCCTTTTGCAAGACCCAGCTCTATTTTAGCAAAACCATGAGTTAAAAACAATTCTAAAGGAATAATTGTTACACCGTCTTTTTTTACTTTGTCAGAAATTTTTAGTATCTCACGTTTTTGCAAAAGTAACTTTCTCACTCTGTCAGGCTTATGGTTAAATCTGTTTTCTTGTTCGTATGGTGAGATATGCATTCCGTATAAGAAAGCTTCGCCGTCTTCAATTTTTGCAAAGGAATCTTTTAGGTTTAACATCCCTTTTCTGATAGATTTAATCTCTGTTCCTGTTAAAACAATCCCTGCAATAAATTTATCAAAAATTAAAAAATCGTGAAAAGCTTTTCTGTTTGTTGAGATTACTTTCTTATCCATAGCTGTATTATAATTCAAATTTTGCGCCCTGTCCAGAATTTCTGCGCTCAAACTCTCTATCAATCTTATTAAGACAGTCGAGTTTCTTCCCAATCCAGCGCGGTGCAACAAGTTCTGTTCTTAATCCGTTTCCTGCAAGCCTGTGTATAGTCGTTTGAGGCGGCAGGTACTCTAAGAAATCGCAAACAGTATTTACATATTCATCTTCTGACATAAAATTAAGTTCGCCATTTTTATACATTTCTGTTATTTTTGTGCCTTCAAGAGCACACAGCATATGAATTTTTACTCCTTCCGGCTCAAGTTTTGCAATTGTTTTAGCAGTTTGCATCATTTCATCATATGTTTCAAAGAGGTTGAGAATGATATGCAGGCAAATATTGATTCCTGCTTCTTTAGTCTTTTCATAGGCTTTAAGAAAACATTTGTAATCGTGTCCTCTGTTAATCTTTAAAAGAGTTTTGTCGTGAACACTTTGAAGCCCGTATTCAATCCAAGTATAGTAATCCTGAGTGAAAGATGAAATTAATTTTAATTTATCGTTATCTATGCAGTCCGGACGCGTGCCAATAGAAAGTCCCACTATATCCGGATGTGTAAGCGAGGCTTTATAGATTTTTTCAAGTTCTCCTACCGGTTTATATGTGTTTGAGAAGGCTTGAAAATAAGACATAAATTTTTCTGCTTTAAATCTGTTTTTAAGAGTTTCCGCACCGATTTTGACCTGTTCTTCTATACTTAATCTGTTAGAATGTGCTTGAGAGAAACTACCGCCGTCATCACAGAATATACATCCGCAGTTTGAAATTGTTCCATCCCTGTTCGGACAGGAAAATCCTGCATCAATGGTTATTTTATACACCTTTGCGCCAAACTTTTCTTTTAGATAATGACTAAATTGGTTGTATCTTTTGGGATTTCTCATTTTAGCCGCCTGTGCTAACTCCGATTAAATACCAGGTTACAAGAGTTAAATAGATAGCAAGACCTATAACGTCTATAGTTGTAGCAATTACAGGGCCTGAAGCTACAGCAGGGTCAATATGTAATTTTTTCAGGATTAAAGGTGTACAAGTACCAATCATTGTTGCGATAGTCATGTTTAGTGACATCGCAATACCAACAATCAGCCCCAGTTCAAGATTATGCTGCCAGCCCCAGGTTACGAGCGTAACCAGCACTCCGAAAATAGCTCCTATGCTTAAGCCTGTAATAGTTTCTCTCATAATCTGATGCCAGCCAGAGCTTAATGAAATCTGTCCTGTAGACATACCGCGAACCATAAGCGTGATACTTTGGGTTCCGATGTTTCCGCCTAATCCAGCCAGCAGCGGCATAAATGCTGCAATAATCGGGAGGGCTGTAAATGATTTATCAAAACGGTTTGTTACTGTAACAGCTATAAATTCACCGATTAAGGTTATAAAAAGCCATGGTATTCTTGCTTTAATTGAATGAGCAAGGCTTCCGGTTAAGATATCGTCGTCATCATCACCTAAGTCTGTTACGATACCTGATGATGTAAAGATTTCGTCCGTCGTTTCTTCTTCAACAATATCCTGAACATCGTCCCACGTTACAATTCCTTTCAGGTGGTCGTACAAATCAACAACCGGTAAGGCATTAAACTGGTATTTCATAAAAATATCAGCGATATGGCCTTGATAATCATCAACGTGAACTTTTACAAGATCTTTTGACATCAAATCAGAGATATTGAGGTCTACTGGTGCAGTAATCAAGTTTCTTAAAGAAACTACACCTACAAGATGGTTATGCTTGTCTACTACATAAGCATAGTAGAGTTCCATATTCTCTTTTTCAGCTTTAATTCTTATAGTATCAAGCGCTTCTTTTACTGTCATATTGTCATATACAGTAAGAACCAGCGGAGTCATAATACCGCCAGCGGTATCTTCGTTGTAGGTTAAAAGTTCCCGAACTTCTGATGAGAATTTTTTTGGAAGCTGTTCTAAATAGGCTTGTGACTCGTCTTCTTCCATGTCGCCAAGAACGTCAGCAGCTTCATCGTGAGGAAGTTTAGAAATTAATCTGGAGGCTAAATCTGTATCAATATCTCCGAGAATTTCTACCTGAAGCTGCGGAGGCAGGTATTCAATAACATCTGCCGCCTTCTCTTCATCAATAATTGGAAAACACTTGAGTCTTTCTTCCGGTTTTAATTGCTGGATAATGTCAGCTAAATCTGCTGAGTGATAGCTGTTTAATTCTTCACTCAGCTGGGTTTCAGTACCCGTATCAATTAGTTCCTGTATTCTGTCTATTGTGTTTTCGTTATTTGGCATTCTTGTTTCAACCTATGAGGATGACCCGAAGTTTTATTTTCAATTTGTAGTCTTACTGTTGTCATCCGACAGTTTATCTACGTACGTAGTACTTACCGATAGTTGGTAAATTGTAGCGGTGCATCATATTTTTCTTCATTTTTGCGTAAAAGCTGAATTACTTCCTGCAAATCATCTTTGTTTTTGCCGGAAACACGTACCTGTTCGCCCTGAATAGAGGCTTGTACTTTAAGCTTTGAATCCTTAATATCGCTTACAATTTTCTTTGCGAGTTCCTGTGTAAGTCCTTTTCTAAGGTTAAAGACCTGTCTTACGTTTCCGCCGAGCGCATTTTCAACAGGTTGGGCATCAAGAATTTTTATGCTAATGCCGCGTTTTACGAGCTTTGATTGCAATATATCATATATATTTCTAAGTTTCATATCATCATTTGTGGTGATAGTAATTGCTTTATCAGCTTCCAAATCAATGGATGAATTAGAATTTTTTAAATCAAATCGGGATGTTAAATCTCTCTTAACCTGATCTACGGCGTTAACGAGCTCCTGTTTATCAAACTCGGAAACAACATCAAAACTGCAATCTTTAGCCATATTTATACACTCCTATTTTAGTACATGATAATAATACCATGAAAATAGGCTTGTTTAACCGCCAAGAACATTATTTAAAAAACGTCTGAAAAAAGATGGTTTCAAAGCTCCTTTAGGTTCGGGGCTTATAGGTTTCGGGTATTCCTGCCAGTAAGGTTCTTTTCGGAAACAGTCTTCACAGCCATATTTTGCCTGAAAATATTGAGGAACGTTTCCGCCTGTATTCATTCCCATTCCGCCCATCATCATAGGGTATCCGCCGCCGATATTCATTGTCATAATTACACCTTTATTTTACTACACTATATATATAAAGAATAAACAGCTTTAGAAATTGCTTAGTTTGTAAATTAATGTAACAAAATGTTCTGAGATACTAAAGTTTATATAAAATATGCCGATATTAATAAAGTACAGGTAGTGGTATGGCAAAATTAAGTATTGAACAACTGAATTTTATTAAGGAGTTTAAGCATAATTATCCGGATGCAAAGCTTTCTGATGCGGAAATTTTGTCTATATATAACGAGCAGCTTAACGGGATAAGTCTTACAGAAGACCAGAAGGATTCGATTCTGGCAGGGAATATTATTACAGATAATGACGGCTTGCGGCTTGAAAAACAGCCTGTTGTTCTTTCTGAGAAGAGTAAAGAGGGCTTAATTGAAGCATTAAAATCCAGAATTAATAAAGTCAAGGATGATACTAAAAAAGCAGAGGATAACAACGGGCTGCTGGGCAAAGCGTGGAGTTTTATGAAAAATACGCCTCTTCTGGACTGGTGCACTGACAGCACAAATGATATAGAAGAAGCACGCAGGGAAGAACTGGATGTTTTGGAAAAAGGTGATATCAAGACAGCTTTTGAAAAAATTACCGGCATGGAATATTCTCAAGATAATATAGTAAAGTTTATGAATGGTGAGATTACAACAAAATCAGAGCAGGCGTTGAACGGCTATAAAGAAGGTCAGGATATGGCGGTTGATGTAATCGGGGATATGGTTTCGGGTATTGCGGCAGTTGGTATATATTCTTTAGCAGTTGCAGCAGCCCCGTTTTCTGGCGGAGCAAGTATTGCAGCAGGGGCTGTACTTGCAACAGCAAGCGGAGGATTAATAAAATCCGGAATTAAGGCTTTAGATACAGTAGGTACGGATAGAAAATATACATTAGATAATTTTAAACATGATTTAGTCACAGGAGGTTTCTCAGGAGCTTTAGCACCTGTAACAGCAGGTATGGGCGGAGCAGTTGGAAAAACCGTTGCAACAAAACTCGGAGTTCAGGCGGTTAAATCGACAGGAAGCAGTGCCGCAGCTTCAGGAATTAAGGGTGCATTAATAAACCCTGCCGGATATGAATATATTGGCGGAAATATTGTAAAACGCGGTCTGGCAATGGGGACTGAAATGGCAACTGATGGAGCTCTCGGCGGAGCTGTAGATAATGCTTTTAGAACTGCTTATGACGGAGGAGGGGTAAATGAAGTATTGGAGGCAGGTGCCGAAGGGTTTATTGGCGGTGCAATTATGTCTCCTATGATCGGCGGCGGTATGAAAGCTGTAGGTAAAGCGGGGCATAAGATTGGCGAAAAAATGCATGGTGGAGCAAAGGCTGCTGATGAAGCTGCGCCTGCACCAAAAATTACTGAAAATGAACCCGAAGAGGTTGCACCATTTGCTCAAAGACTGGAAAAATCTTTTGATATTGAAGATTTAACTAACCCGGAGATTAGGGAAGTTAAATTAGAAAATGGAGAATTTAACGAAAACGGTGATTTTATACCGGATGGAACTTATACTGTTACGGAGTCAGGGAATCCGCTTGCAAAGAGCAAGACTTATAAACAGTATTCTGATGGTAAAAAGCAACTTGCTGCTAATTTTGATGAGTTATGTGCACAAGTTGCGAAGTATAAAGGTCTAAAGAAGCTGGGTAAATATGAGCAAGGACTTCTTAAAGATATTATTGATAGAAATCCTGATGTTTCAATTCAAGATATTTCCGAGATCATCACTGACTTTACGCATGTGACAAATGGCGATTGGTCAGGTAAAACAAAATCTTTTCTTGAATCTTATCAGGGATTAGCTCGAATAGTAGATTTAAAGACATTTAAAGCTAATATTAACGAATATGACAAATTTCTTTCAGAAATCAAGAATTCTGATTTTGTTTTATATTCAAAACTGCAAGATTTAAGACTTGAGTACTTTACAGAGGATATGGCAGGAATAAAACCTGAAGATTTCAAGAAAAATTTGGAGTTTTTCAAGACTCTTGATAATAATTTGCAGAAAGCGTTAACCAGATATGATTATAATTTGTTATTTAAATCTCATGATAATAAATATTTTGAGCGTGTAAAAGCTGCTGATAATTTTAATCGCTGGGCATTAGAAAAAGATGCAAAGGTTCTCTTAGATGAAAGTGTTAGGTACTGGGGAGAACTTTCTGATGAAACTTATAGTCAGGTTACAAAAAATATTGAACTTGTAAAAGAAATGATAAATGCGGATGTTTTGGATACAAGAATGCTGGACAATATTTTAGGAAGCAGAGATGCTCTTTATACCGATTTTTGTGCAAAATTAAAATCCGAACTTGGAGATAACTTTAATTATTCATATTTGTCTAAATTGTACTGGTTGGGTGACGATATAACTCCTGCAGCGGCACTAATAGATACTTTAGGTAAAGATGCAGATAAGCTAAGTGGCTGGGATTTTGAATCTATTTGTTCTCAATATTATAAAGCAGATGGCGCCGGGAAACGTAATTTTCTTGCCAAGATTGATATTGCAGGCAAAATGCCTCAATTTAGAAACTATAACAATAATTTTAGCAAAGAATTATTAAAAAGCTTTATGAAAAGAGATATTGCAAATGCTGAAAAGATTGCAGAATTCGTAAATCTTGCTGAACCTAATTTTTTGTCAAAGATAGGTTTTCAAGGATACTCTTATTATCCTATAATTGCCTTTGAAAAACTTTTTGAGCCTCAAAACCTTGATAATATGATAGCCTGTGCAAAACTTCATAAGGATTTGCCGGAGGATTTCGCTGAATTTTTGCATTCTAAGCAGTCTATAATTGGTTCAAGCAGATGGAGCGGCAGCAATGTTGAAAATTATCAGTATATGGTAACGCCGGATGAACTTGCTTCCAGAATAGAAACTATCAAAAAGTATAATGGCAAACTCGCTCCTAATTTGCTGGAACGAATTTATAACGGTGAGCTGACAGCTAAAACCCCTTCATTAGATATGCTTTCTACAATTGACCAGCAACTTGCTGTAAATATTGTAAATTATCGAAGACTTGAAAATTTAGAAATACTTGATAATGAGAGTATAAATAAATTTATACAATATGTTAATAAGTTTGAGATTACCAAAGATGATGCACCGATGTTCTGCAGTTCTCTTAAACCGGAAATCTTCAATGAATTATCAGCAGAAGAACTTGATGTAATCCCGTTTTCAGATATGGCTAGAAATAGCGATTCTATAATGAGTAATATTGAAACATTTAGACAAGTTTTCAATATTACTCCAAAACCAATAAGAGATTTGTTAAAGTCAGACGCAGGTGCAAGATTTTATTGCGACTGGTATAAAACATTAGAAAGTCATGATTATTCAAAAAAGCTTGCTCAACTTAATAATTTCTCTGAAGAAGATTTAAAAAATGTCGGGCCAAAAGTGTTATTAAAATATTTTGATACATACTTTGATGAAAATTTTAATTCGAAAAATTTAGAAGCTTGGAAATCTGTTTCTCAGGATACTAAAGATAAGCTTGGCGAGTACGCATATTATTTATTAGCAAATAATGAAATTTTAGATACAAGACTTTTGCAATCAAGAGTTGATAATTTGATAAATAATAATGTTTATGGACACATTCAAGGCAGACAATTATCTGCCTATCTTATGAATACATCACAGGATATGGAAGAGTGTTTGAATGCCATCCTTAAAGATCCGGATTTTAAACGGGAAAATATCAACCGTATCATCGAAAGTTTTCGTGAGATTACACGCAGAGAAGATAATGACTGGGAATTCGTAAGAGAACTTATTAATAATCCAGAAGTTAAAAGTGATGAAATATCCGGTATATTAGATGCATTATATTCTCCCGGAGCGGTTCGCGAACAGCAAAAATCTTTTGCCCGTTATCTGATTGAACATGACGGAGTCGATAATACATTTATTCCATCTCTTTTGATGGTCGTTGAGTTAACAAAGCGAAGAGTTCAGTATAATGAGGTCAAAATACAATTCGCAAAAGAATTATTAGAGAATCCTAAGGTTAAACAAGCTGAAATATCAGCTATAATAGGCAAAATGGCAGAGAATAGTTTTGCCGCTGACAGAGCTCTTGTCCTTGATATGATAAATTCGAGAGGTTTTTCTTATAATGAAATTAGTGATTTACTTTACTATTTATCTAGCAGCAGCAAAAGTGAACACACACTTGAAAAGTGTTTTATATTGAAGAATTTATTAGATAGAGAAAATCTGAATTACGCTGATATTCAGTCTATTATGAAGACGTTGTATAGTATTCATGACACTGGTACTTTAAATAATATTAAGCCGCTGCTCAATGATTTGTTTGATGAACAATTTAATCCTGCAGATATATCTTTAATTTTATCAAATATATCAAATGATACTATAGAATCAGCAGCACAAATTGCACTTGTTAAAAAATTAATAAAATTAGATATTTCTCCAAACCAAATTTCTTCATTAAAAGATGCACTGGGTAACAGTACTACTATTGCTCCGGAAGTTATGGGGGCAAAGGTTTATAATCTGGTAAAATCCGGTGTAGATATAGAGCTCGTTTTGGATATTTGCAATAATGCAAAAGCAGTATCAATATTTAATCAGGATGTTATTGCGATTTTAAGCCGTTTGAAAGCAGATGGTGCTGATGTCCGCGGAATTGTAGACATTATATCTGATGGTAATATTCCTAAAGACTTAATGACTAAAATTAATGCACTGTTTGCATTGTCATCATTAACCCCGGATGACAAGCTTGTCTTAAAAAGACAGGGGATAGATATTGAAGCAAAAATACATAATTTGATGATGTCAATTGATACAAAATATCCGCTGATTTCAACTTCTAAACAGGGCGTTATAGATTTCTTAAAACATATAGGGAATAGTAACAATGCAGACAATGTAATCAAAAAAGCTGATTTTGCAAGTTTCGGCCAAAAAGGCATTGAACTTGAATATTCACGCGAAGATTTTATTAGGAAAATGGATGCGTTGATACGTGAAGGCGGGGCTGGCAGAAAACAAATTTCTACAGAGGGAGTTGAAATCCCTGAACTAAAACTCTCAGAAGCAGATGTTGCTGCAACGCAGGCTAAGATACAAGATCTTCTATCCCGGCATAAAACTGAGCCGGCAGAGGTTATACTGGAAGGCGAAAAAGTTCAGGGAACTCGTTTTCTAGGTACACAGGGCGGGTCAAACAGGGCTTATTATACTCAAATCGGAGAAAAACTTTATTATATTAAATACCCGAGTTCGGAAAAATTAGGTCAAAGTGTAGAGGAAGTCATTGCTTCAAGGCTTTATCGCTCAGCAGGCATAGATGCCCCGAATATGAAATACGTTTATGACGAAGAAGGTAATATAATTGGCATGGCAGGAGAATTTATTCCTGATTTGAGTACAACTCCTAAAAATCCGGATCAGTTTACAGACGGCTTTGCAGCAGATGCCTGGCTTGCCGACTGGGATGCTCCCAAAAATGATAACACCCAGTATAGAACAAGCGGTGTGGTAAAAGTCGATGTCGGCGGCTCGCTTCGTTATCGTGCAAGAGGCGAAATGAAAGATTTTGGCGCGGTTGTAAACGAACTTTCAAGTTTGATAGAACAAAACGGCCGTTTTATGTCAATGACTAAGCAGCAGCTTTTAAATTCATTAAAACATGTAACAGAAATGCCTGAAGCGCGGATACAAAAGATTATTGACGAATCTCCGCTTGATGACGGCCAGCTTACATCTATTTTGCTGAAACGAAAAGAATATATGACTATTTTTCAGAAGAAGCTTGAAGTTTTGGATGAAAATCAATTTGATAATATTCTAGAAATGGTTAACGAAGCCAAACGCATGACTGCAGAAGAGTTTAGTGATGATACAAATATTGCAGAACGCCTCGGGTATGTACGAACAAGAACCGGTTTTGAAGGACTGCTTAATACTACGGGGGTTGATAATATAGCGCTTACTCCTGAGCAAAGAATTCTTGCTGATAAACTGATTGAAGAAATTAAGAGATTTACTGTAGGCAACAGAATTTCTGATGATGTAAAACTTGATGCAGAAACAAAAAGCTTCTTAAATTCCATTCTGCAAGGAGTTCCGGAATTTGCTCCGATATTTGGCAAACCTCAGCACAGTATGCAGAAGTATTCTCTTGACGTACATATTCTCAAAGTGCTTCAGGATTCTGTGAACGATCCGCTTTATAATCAGCTTGGTGACACAGACAAAATAGTCCTTAAATTCTCAACACTTTTGCATGATATCGGCAAAAGATATCTCGTTGACGGCTCAGATACAGGCCATGCTGCAAAATCGGCAGAGTATGTTTATTCAATTCTTGATAGATTTAATTTTGAACCGGAAATTAAAGACAGAATTATTTCAGTTGTTTCAAATCACCACTGGTTTAAAGAATACTGTCTGGGCAATACTTCAAAATTAGATATTGCAACGCTATGCCGCAGACCACAGGACTTCCTTATTTATCAAATAATGGCAAAGGCAGATTTGAAAAATGTGAATGATAAATTTTATCTTGACAAAACAGGAGCCTCAAGCTTTGCTGAAGCAGAAAAGAATTTTGCTGCAAAAATGGCAGAAATTCAGCCTGCAGTAGATGAATTGGCCTCAAAACAGGTTGTAATAACGGCCTCAAGATTCGTAGAAGTTCCGCAAAGAGTTACTTCAACCGGCAGAGTATTGCCGGCAAGAGGTTTCCCTGTAGAAACTGTGAAAATTAAAGACACAGATACAGGATTAAAGACGCTTAATCTTACAAAATTAAACGAGGATACTGATATGTTTAATTATGGATTTAACCATATTCCTCTTAAAGATTTAAGATTAACAGTCCATATGGTCAACCAGTCTATAAATTTAGATGTCTTTAAAACACTTGCCAGAAACCCTATGAATAACTCTGCACAATCAATTTCGATGATTAGTATGGCAGATAAATCTACATATTCCGGTCTGCAATTCGGTCTTGTTCTCGATGTAGATAATGCAAATGTTTCACATGCTTATTTTTCCAATACCAGCTCCGGTACTAAAAAAGGTTTTGCACATTTTGTAGAAGAAATGTTTGAAAATAGCAAGTATAGAACATATGTAAAAGATAACTTCAAGTCCTACTTAACAGAAAAAGGGGTTGAAATCTCTGACGAAGATTACACAAAAATTATTAAATATATTCAGAGTAAAAAATATCCGGAAACACAAATCAAAAATTTAAAAGTCGGTAACAGGACATTTACACGCGAAGATATTCTCGGAGCTTTTACATATTCTAGAGATCAGTTGATTGAAGTGAAAAAGATGAAAACTCACGGTGAGCATAATGAAATAGTAGCTTTAAATTCAAAAGTAAAAGGTCTTATTGCAAAGGTTAATTCTCTGGATGAATGTCCTGAATGGTTCCTTGAATTTGCTAAAGACAACAATCTTCCTATAATCTTAATCGGCACTTAATGTAACGAATTGTAACAATATTCTAAAAAACCCTAAAGTTTTCAAAAAAAATGCCGATATACATAACATAAAGAAAAGAAAAAGGAGTAGAAAAATGGCAGACGGAATCGGAAGACTTTCAGGATATGGAAATTACGGCGTAGGCGGTTACATGCCTCAAAGAAGAGGAGATGTTTCAAAAGAGGAACAGCCTCAAGAACAAGTTTTAACAAATCAGCATGAAGAAACTCAGGTAGATCCCTCAAAAGTAATGGAGTTTCTTGCTAATAATAATTTCTTTGTAGCAGCTCCGGCTGCCGCTGAAGTAGGTGAAGTAGATGCAGCAACTCAGGATAGAGTGGCAGGCTACATGGAACAATTTGAAATGATATACGGCATAGTACAGGAAGAATTCGGCGAAGAATTGGCTCCTGCTGTTATGGATGTAGTGATGGATAAGTTAATGGGCATGTCAGAATAAGATTTCTCAAACATTTTTTCTACACTTAATTTAAAAAGGCTGATTAAAATAGCCTTTTTTCTTTTGTTTTGAGGGAATTTTAAGTTTTGTAAAAGAAATTTTAAAAAAGGTGTTGACTTTTAAAATTGATGGCATATGATAGTAAATGTCGGTTGAGAGAACCGGGGCGAACAAAAGAAATTAGTTCGCAGGGTCGAAAGGCCAGTGTTGATGAAGTATGAAAATATACAGCTGGAGGAAATTAAGTAATCCAGTCATCCTCACAAAATAAAAGCCTGAATTTAAATTTATAAATAGCAAAGAATTAAAATAAAGGCTTGTTGTTTATCTGAACCTTGACAACAGAATAGCTGAAGACGAATAAACTTGTTAATTCGTTGAATGATAGGACAACAAAAGTTAAGCGTGAGCTTAGCGTTAATGAGCTAGAAATCACCGCGAGGTGTTTTTTAATAACTTTCTGACAATGGAGAGTTTGATCCTGGCTCAGGACGAACGCTGGCGGCGTGCTTCATACATGCAAGTCGAACGCGAATCGGTAGCTTGCTACCGAGGAAAGTGGCGGACGGGTGAGTAATGTGTAGAGAATCTGCCCTAGAGCGGGGGACAACAGCTGGAAACGGTTGCTAATACCCCATATGAGCGTATCTGAAATGGTATTCTTGAAAACTCCGGTGCTCTAGGATGAGTCTGCATCTGATTAGCTAGTTGGGGGTGTAATGGACCACCAAGGCGACGATCAGTAGCTGGTTTGAGAGGATGATCAGCCACAATGGGACTGAGACACGGCCCATACTCCTACGGGAGGCAGCAGTAGGGAATTTTGCGCAATGGGCGAAAGCCTGACGCAGCAACGCCGCGTGATTGATAAAGCCCTTCGGGGTGTAAAGATCTGTCAGTGGGGACGAAACTTGACGGTACCCACAGAGGAAGCACCGGCTAACTCCGTGCCAGCAGCCGCGGTAATACGGAGGGTGCAAGCGTTGTCCGGAATCATTGGGCGTAAAGAGTTCGTAGGTGGTTTGTTAAGTTTGGTGTTAAATGCAGAGGCTCAACTTCTGTTCGGCATCGGATACTGGCAGACTAGAATGCGGTAGAGGTAAAGGGAATTCCTGGTGTAGCGGTGAAATGCGTAGATATCAGGAGGAACATCGGTGGCGTAAGCGCTTTACTGGGCCGTAATTGACACTGAGGAACGAAAGCCAGGGTAGCAAATGGGATTAGATACCCCAGTAGTCCTGGCCGTAAACGATGGATACTAGGTGTTGCGGGTATCGACCCCTGCAGTGCCGTAGCTAACGCGTTAAGTATCCCGCCTGGGGAGTACGCACGCAAGTGTGAAACTCAAAGGAATTGACGGGGACCCGCACAAGCGGTGGAACATGTGGTTTAATTCGAAGCAACGCGAAGAACCTTACCAGGGCTTGACATCTAACAAACCTTTGTGAAAGCAGAGGGTGCTCTTCGGAGAATGTTAAGACAGGTGGTGCACGGTTGTCGTCAGCTCGTGTCGTGAGATGTTGGGTTAAGTCCCGCAACGAGCGCAACCCTCGTCGTTAGTTGGTACTATCGGTATACTTATAGTAACCTCTCTAGCGAGACTGCCGGTGATAAACCGGAGGAAGGTGAGGACGACGTCAAATCATCATGCCCCTTATGCTCTGGGCTACACACGTGTTACAATGGCCGGTACAATGAGCCGCCAACTCGCGAGAGTGAGCAAATCTCTAAAAGCCGGTCTCAGTTCGGATTGCAGTCTGCAACTCGACTGCATGAAGTCGGAATCGCTAGTAAACGCAGATCAGCACGCTGCGTTGAATACGTTCCCGGGTCTTGTACACACCGCCCGTCACACCATGGAAGTCGACCACGCCCGAAGTACGTGAGCTAACCGTAAGGAAGCAGCGTCCTAAGGCAGGGTTGGTGACTGGGGTGAAGTCGTAACAAGGTAGCCGTACCGGAAGGTGTGGCTGGATCACCTCCTTTCTAGGGAATAATTCGGTAGAGCCAGTGAGCTCAAAAAGCCGACATTTCCAAGGTCGAAGCCGATGAAGTTATACAACTTACTATTGTTCATTGTATAATGGAGGCTGAATTAATAAGTTGTCTTTAGTCTATTTTGTTATCAGAGTTCAATCTCTGGTTGTACATTGAAAATTGCATAAGATATAAGCGTATATCAAGAATGCGTAAGCCGGTGCGCAAGCACTACGGCGCGCAATTTATTTGATAAACTGTTATTAAATAAAGTTAATGATATAACGTAATCATCAATGAATAACCTAAATATTAGGTAAAGCTACAAAGAGCTAATGGGGAATGCCTTGGTACTGACAGCCGATGAAGGACGTGTAAAGCTGCGATAAGCTGCGGGGAACTGCTAAAAGGTCTTGATCCGCAGAAATCCGAATGGGGAAACCCTATCAAGTTAAAACTTGATAACTCACAAGTGAATACATAGCTTGTGTAGAGGAAAGCCTGTGAACTGAAACATCTTAGTAACAGGACGAAGAGAAAATAACCCAATGATTCCGAGAGTAGCGGCGAGCGAAATTGGAAGAGCCTAAATTGTGTGTACGTGATAGCCTGCAAGCGTTGTGCACATGAGGTTGTGGGACTTGCATCATATTTTGCAGAATATGGATTGAGTTAGAAAATTATTTATTAGTTAAAGTCAACTGGGAAGTTGCGCCATAGAGAGTGATAGCCTCGTAAACGACAATAAATAATCTCAAGTAAGTATCCCGAGTAAGGCGGGGCACGTGAAACCCTGTCTGAATCCACCGGGACCATCCGGTAAGGCTAAATACTAGTCAGTGACCGATAGTGAACGAGTACAGTGATGGAAAGGCGAAAAGAACAGTGAGAAGCTGAGTGAAATAGACCCTGAAACCGTTAGCTTACAACCAGTCAGAGCACAATTAATTGTGTGATGGCGTGCCTGTTGAAGAATGAGCCGGCGAGTTATTTTTTGTTGCGAGGTTAAGGAGATCATATCCGGAGCCACAGGGAAACCGAGTCTGAATAGGGCGTTAAGTAACAGGAAATAGACCCGAACCTTGGTGATCTAACCTTGACCAGGATGAAGCGTGGGTAACACTACGTGGAGGTCCGAACCAACCGATGTTGAAAAATCGGTGGATGAGTTGAGGTTAGGGGTGAAATGCCAATCGAACCAAGAGCTAGCTGGTTCTCCCCGAAATGCGTTTAGGCACAGCGTTGGATTTATCTTGCAGGAGGTAGAGCACTGGTTTTGTGCGGGCGTCGAAATGATGTACCAAACAATGTCAAACTCCGAATACCTGTAATGTCATTATCCAGCAGTGAGGCTATGAGTGATAAGATCCATGGCCAAGAGGGAAACAGCCCAGAACGCCAGTTAAGGTCCCTAATATATGCTAAGTGGTTAAGGAGGTAGAGTTACTGAGACAACCAGGAGGTTGGCTTAGAAGCAGCCATCCCTTGAAAGAGTGCGTAATAGCTCACTGGTCAAGTGACTCCGCGCCGAAAATACACCGGGACTAAAGCATATAACCGAAGCTGCGTCATATAGTTTACTATATGGGTAGGGGAGCGTACTGTAGTAAGACGAAGCTAGAGTGAAAACACTAGTGGATGAGGCAGTAGTGAGAATGTCGGCATAAGTAGCGAAAACATTGGTGAGAATCCAATGCACCGAAAACCTAAGGTTTCCCACGGCAGGCTCGTCCGCGTGGGGTTAGTCGGATCCTAAGCTCAGGCCAAACGGCGTAGGCGATGGACAATAGGTTGATATTCCTATACTATCTGATAATCGTTATCAGAAGCGGAGGGACGCAAGAGGATAAGCACGCAGTCGACTGGAAGAGACTGTATAAGCGTGTAGCTAGGTTTGACAGGAAAATCCGTCAAATCGTTAATGTGAGGCGTGATGTGGAGAGTCTACGGACTCGAAGGTGTTGACTCCAAATTGCCAAGAAAATCTTCGCTCTCGAGATTATTGGGTATCCGTACCGTAAACCGCCACAGGTAGGTTGGTAGAAAATACTAAGGTGCGCGAGACAACTCTCGCTAAGGAACTCGGCAAAATCACCTCGTAACTTCGGGAGAAGAGGTACCCTGGTAGCGTGAAGCGATTTACTCGTGAAGCGTGATAGGGTCGCAGTGAATAGGCCCAAGCGACTGTTTACCAAAAACACAGGTCTCTGCTAAGTCGATCAAGACGATGTATAGGGGCTGACGCCTGCCCGGTGTCGGAAGGTTACGCGGAAATGTTAGAAGCAATTCAAAGCATCGAAGCTAAGCCCCGATGAACGGCGGCCGTAACTATAACGGTCCTAAGGTAGCGAAATTCCTTGTCAGGTAAGTTCTGACCCGCACGAATGGCGTAACGATTTGGGCGCTGTCTCGGCGAGAGGCTCGGCGAAATTGGATTATCCGTGAAGATACGGATTACGTGTACCAGGACAGAAAGACCCTATTGAGCTTTACTGTAGCTTGAAATTGAATTCGGGTTCTCATTGCGCAGTATAGGTGGGAGACTATGAAGCTTGAACTTTGGTTTAAGTGGAGTCATCGTTGAGATACCACTCTGTGAAAATTTGGATTCTAACCTTGATCCCTCAAAGAACAGGGCAAGGGACAGTTTCTGGTAGGCAGTTTGACTGGGGCGGTCGCCTCCTAAAAAGTAACGGAGGCGTTCAAAGGTTCCCTCAGGTTGGTCGGAAATCAACCGTTGAGTGCAATAGCAAAAGGGAGCTTGACTGTGAGACCTACAAGTCGAGCAGGTACGAAAGTAGGATATAGTGATCCGGTGGTTCTGCATGGAAGGGCCATCGCTCATCGGATAAAAGTTACCATAGGGATAACAGGCTTATCTCCCCCAAGAGTCCACATCGACGGGGAGGTTTGGCACCTCGATGTCGGCTCGTCGCATCCTGGAGCGGTAGTACGTTCCAAGGGTTGGGCTGTTCGCCCATTAAAGCGGCACGCGAGCTGGGTTCAGAACGTCGTGAGACAGTTCGGTCCATATCCGGTATACGCGCAAGAGATTTGAACGGAGTCTTCCTTAGTACGAGAGGACCGGGAAGAGGGGACCTCCAGTGTACGGGTTATTCTGCCAAGAGTAAACGCCCGGTAGCTGTGTTCCAAGCGGATAAGTGCTGAAAGCATATAAGTACGAAGCCCACCGTAAGATGAGATCTCTCATAGCATAAGCTAGTAAGTCCCGTTGCAGATTACAACGTTGATAGGTCGCAGGTGTAAGAGTGGCAACATTTTCAGCCGAGCGATACTAATAGGACGAGGGCTTTCCTTAATAAGGATAGAAATTGATGAAAAGCGCCGCTTATATCATTATGCAATTTTGAGCGTATTCAAAGAATTCGCTGGTGACCAAGCGTAGGTAAACCACCCGTTCCCATCCCGAACACGGTCGTAAAGACCTACTGCAGCGACAATACTTGGCGGGCCACCGCCTGGGAAGATAGCCCGTTGCCAGCATCTAATTTAAAATAAGAACCGATTTGAAGGATTTCAAATTGGTTCTTTTTTTGTGTAATCTTGGTGGCGGCACTTACGTTTTCGCCACTCTACGAATATAAATGTAACGCAATGTAAATTTGAATTTTCTAAGGCTGAAAATCAGTTATAATGCCTAATAGATAGATAGATAGATAGATAGATAGATAGATAGATATTGTTTACCCCCGCAACTTATATAATGTTTCTGTTTTAATATATATGTAAGTGTAGAACAGAAAGGAAGTGTAGATTATGACAACAGTAAATCCAGTTGCAGCACCGCAAGTATCGACAGTATTTAGGGGTAAAAACAAATTACCTAAAACACTTAATGATATTTTGGCTCAAAACACAAAGATTATTAAAGAATTACCTCCAGATCCAGATTTGGCTATGATAGAACGAATGAATGGAATGGCTTATGCTGCTGCAGGACGTTCTAAAGAAGAAATGCAAACAAGACTCATGAATGAATTAATGGCTGGCCATACTGATTTTGTAGCCGGCGCTAAAGAATATTTGGCTAAAGATGCTGCTAAAAACGCATACAAGAAGTAAAAAAGAGTGGATTTAATCCACTCTTTCTACTATTCATTCTTCAACGCAGTATCTTTTTTCATACATATGTCCGGTAATTGCTGCTACAATCGCACTTATACCGACTAAGCTATAAATAACACGTGATAGAAGCGTCATATCACCAAATAAGAATGATACGAGGTTAAAATCAAAAAGACCTACCAGCCCCCAGTTTAAGGCTCCGATAAGAACAAGGATGTAAGATGTAACTTTTAAGAATTTATTCATATTTTTTCTCCTTCCTTTGCTACGTTTTTATTATTACCCATGTGGGAAGTATTTTAATTCCCAGAAAGGCCTGCAACTTTTTGGCTATTTTATAAACATCAAAAAAAAAGAGCCTAATCGGCTCTTGGAATTAAGAATAGCTGGAAGTATGAAAAAGATTTAATACAATTATTAAACCTAAATCACGACTGCAAATCCATTACCGTAGCGGGCAATATGTTGATTACCCGGTCGGGCAATAAAAAAGCAGTCTGTTCAAACAGACTGCTTTTTTAATTTTAAAATTTATTTTATAATAATCTTTCAAGACTTGCATTAAGTTCTTCTGTACATTTTGCAAGAGCTTCTGCTGATATTTCAGCTGTGTCTTGAATTAAGTCCCCTGCTATGTAACTTGTTTGTTGTGACATTTGCATACATTTTACGGCATATTGAGCCTGGACCTCAGGGGTCATTGCACTTCCGCCTACTGAACTAATATCCATATATTATCCTCTTCTATTTGTGATATTTATATTTTAACACTTTTTATATTGTAATGCAATACTACATATATCATTTTATTTTAAATGATACATTAGCAACAGCAGTTACTTTTTTGTCAATAGAGGATGTGTCATTGATACCCATGTCAGAAACATCTGTTGAATTTACCGGTGTAATCTGGTAAACTCCCATTCTTACAGATTGGATTTTACCGACACTGTTATGTGTTGCTTTAAGCATTGAAGCTGCTCTGTTTTTTGCATCATTGGATGCTTTTTCAAGCAATGATACTTTTAGTTCCGGTAATTTTGAGTAATCGTAGGACGGCGCGTATACATTAATATCAACTCCCTGATTAATCAGACTGGTTATATCGTTAGAAATTTCTTTTATAAGTTCAACATTGTTTGAGCTTATTGACATAGGTTGAGAGAGGTTATATGCTTCCGGTGTATTTGTATATGCACCATTAAAATCTCTTTTGTAGGTGAAGTAACCGTTTACAGTTTTCTTTTCTACATTAGTTATGTTTTTGGCTTGCAGGTATTTTTCTACTATTTTAATCTGAGATTGAACGGATGTATATGCATCTTGTTTATTAGGGCGTTTTACAACAATGTCAAAGTTTAGAGTGCCGGAGTCTGATTTAACAATCTCGTATGCAGAGCCTGTAACGGAGATAACATTTTTTGATAATGATGATGATACCATTTGTGTAGATATGATTAAACCTAGTGCAATAAGCAATCCAAGTGAAATTACTTGCAGTTTTTCAATTCTTTCTAGCATATTATTTCTCCTTTTACACATTACCAGTAGAGCTGTTTCTATCGTCTTCTAGCTGTTTAAGCTGTTTAGCATCAACTTTTTCATCAGTTGAGTAGTTGTTAATTCTTGAAATTTCGATATCAACATTGACATCTGCATCAACCATTTCAATGTCGTTTTTGCAGTATTCTTTTATTTTGCCATCTTCGAATTTAACTGCAACGGAATTATTTAAGAACTGTATAAAGCAGACTTTGCCTAGACCAGACGGTGTCATAACGGTTGAACCTACTGGCGGCATTCCTTTTGCCGCTTCTATGTAATTTGAATATTCATATGTCAGGCAGCAGAGCAGTCTGCCGCAGGTACCTGAAATTTTAGAAGGCGCAATCGGCATTCCCTGATCTTTTGCAAGTTTAACGTTTATTGATTCAAACTTTCTCAGATATGAAGAGCAGCAGAATGGCTTACCGCAAATGCCGGTACCATCCATAATAGAGGACTCATCTCTTACGCCTATATGGCGAAGATCTATTCTCATTCTTTTAAATACCTGAGTTAAATCTTTCAGCAGTTCGCGGAAATCTACACGTTCTGGCGCTGTATAGTAAAAAGAAATTTTTCTTTTATCAAAGGTTATTCTGCATTGGACGAGGTTCATGTTCAAGTTATGTTTTTTTACTAAATCTTTACATTTGAAAAAAGAGGTTACTTCTTCCTTCTTTAATTCCTCAAGAACCATCATGTCTTCCTGGGTCATTATTCTAATAAATTCAAATGGCGCAGGAGTTTTATTGGAAGCTTCAAAATGTTTAGCTACATCTTTATTTACCAGAAAAGCCTTCAGGGCTTCTTCTCCCTTTTCAGTTCTCGCTAGTATGAGCACGCCGTCATCCAGGTTTACGTTATCAGGGCATTTAAGCGGAACGAAAGTATTTTTTATGTATTTAACTGCATATTTAATCATAACTTTCTTCTTTCTTTAGCTTTCTGTTCATAAGTTTTGACAGAACTTCTTGAGGTGTAATGTCAGTGTAAACTGCCTCATAAATTGCGCTTGATACAGGTACTTCTATGCCTAATTTTTCGGCAAGGTCGCAAACTGCTTTAGATGTTTTCACACCTTCTGCAACAGAGCCGAGTTCGTTAAGTATATCATTAATTTTTTTACCTTTTCCCAGCATTGCCCCTACAGTGTAATTTCTTGACATCGGGCTTGAGCAGGTTGCGATAAGATCGCCCATGCCCGACAAACCATATAATGTAGAAGGATTTGCTCCGAGTTTAACAGATAGTCTTACAATTTCTGCCATACCTCTTGTAAGAAGAGAGCCCATGCAGTTGTCGCCTAAGTCCATCGTATGTGCAAAACCAGAGGCAATTGCAATGACGTTCTTTAAGCTTCCGCCGAGTTCTACACCTATAACATCTGTGTTTGTGTACAGTCTAAATCTGTTAGGAACATTGCAGGCTTTCTGTACAAATTCTGCAGTTTCAATATCTTCACAGGCAACAGAGGCTGCAGTTGGTTTCCTCATAAGAACTTCTTTTGCAAGCGTTGGACCGGATAATATTACAACTTTCTGCTCAGGAAGCACATCTTTGATAACTTCTGACATACGCATTAGAGTATTTAATTCTAAACCTTTCGAAGCGTTAACCAGAGGTGTTTCCGGTTTAATACCGGCAGCCTTTAACTGTTCACAAACCGGACGCACTCCGCCTGTTGCTACTACTGACAAAATTATATCTGCGCCTTCGATTGCTTTTTTTAAGTCGGAGGTTATTTGTACTTTTTTATCAAGCTGTACTTCAAGAGGTTTGGAACAATGTTTATTTATAACAAGGTCATCATTCAAATCGCACTCTCTTCCCCAGATGACAATATCTTCAAAGTTATCATTCATAAGCCAGGCTAATGTTAAACCCCAGCATCCCGGACCAAGTACAGTTAATTTCATATATTACCCCTCCT
>ENA-UESU01000587-UESU01000587.1-human-gut-metagenome-genome-assembly--contig:-NODE-587-length-29645-cov-37.190544_pt1 | contig 29645 bp, 35 predicted proteins | sample MGYA00243007_ERZ508008 | MGnify/ENA primary metagenome ERZ508008 (study PRJEB26167, sample SAMN06115399) | human gut metagenome | host: Homo sapiens | place: China:Henan | collected 2016-06-23...
AAAATTTTCTCTATTGGGTGAAACAATACTGGAATGGAACGATAAAGATATCGAGCATTACCATGCACGGCGTATGGCAATGGACAGTATGCTCTGCCGTTTCAAGGCCACCTATCCAGCAGAGCGCATCGATAGTGTGCGCAGTCTTTTAGAGGATAAGGAACGACAGATGTTCCAGATAGTCCGGTTAATGGATGAACAACAATCTATTAACAAGAAGATAGCCAATCAAATTCCGGTTATTGTACAGAAAAGTGTGCAGGAACAGTCCAAAAAGCCAAAACGAAAAGGTTTCTTAGGCATATTCGGCAAAAAAAAGGAAGTAACTCCAGCAGTATCAACCACTATCCTTCATTCGGTCAATAGAAACGTAATCAGCGAACAGAAAGTGCAGGATCGCCAATTGTCGGAACAAGCCGACAGCCTTGCAGCTCGTAATGCAGAACTTAACAGACAACTGCAAGAATTGATTTGCCAAATAGAAGAAAAGGTACAAACCGAACTGCAAAGCCGGGAAAACGAAATAGTTGCCATGCGTGAAAAGTCATTTATGCAAGTAGGCGGTTTAATGGGATTCGTTCTTCTATTGTTGTTAATTTCCTACATCATCATACATCGTGATGCAAAAAGCATTAAACAATACAAGCACAAGACAACTGATTTGATAAGGCAACTGGAACAATCCGTACAACGGAACGAGGCACTGATAACGTCAAGGAAGAAGGCGGTACATACTATCACCCATGAACTGCGCACACCGCTGACAGCAATAACAGGCTATGCCGGACTGATACGGAAAGAACAGTGTGAGGATAAGTCCGGGCAGTATATCCAAAACATACTGCAATCCTCCGACCGTATGCGGGATATGCTTAACACTTTGCTTGACTTCTTCCGCCTGGACAACGGCAAGGAACAGCCCCGTCTGTCACCCTGCCGGATTTCAGCAATCACGCACACACTTGAAACGGAGTTCATGCCTGTTGCCGTGAACAAAGGGCTGTCCTTGTCCGTGAAGACTGGACACGATGCCATTGTATTGACCGACAAAGAGCGAATAATACAAATCGGGAATAACCTGCTGTCAAACGCTGTCAAGTTCACAGAAGAAGGCGGTGTTTCTTTGATTACTGAATATGATAATGGAGTTCTGACACTGGTCGTTGAAGATACAGGTACAGGCATGACAGAAGAGGAACAGAAACAAGCGTTCGGTGCGTTTGAACGTCTATCAAATGCCGCCGCAAAGGAGGGTTTCGGGCTTGGGCTTGCCATAATGCGTAATATTGTGTCGATGCTTGGCGGAACAATCCGTTTAGACAGCAAGAAAGGGAAAGGCAGTCGTTTCACAGTTGAAATTTCTATGCAGGAAGCTGAAGAACAGCTTGGATATACAAGCAATACACCTGTTTATCATAACAATAAATTCCATGATGTTGTCGCCATTGACTGGAAAAGCCACGCGACTTTGACCCTTTTGGCCAAACAGGATTTGCCCACCTTTGGCTACAATATGATTGACCCTTTAAAGTCCTGGTGTTGGGGGTCAATTTTATTTTACCCTTTTAAAATTTCCCGTTTTTCTTAGACCTTAACTTTCGCATACTTTCACCATATAACTCTATGGTATGAGCCGTATGTATGATGCGGTCAAGGATTGCATCGGCTATTGTCGGGTCACCTACCATGTCGTACCAGTTGGAGGAGGGGTACTGCGATGTGATGATGATGGATTTCCGTTCATGCCTGTCCTCGATGATGTCAAGCAGTATGGGACGCTCCTTGGCGTCGAGAGGCACGATGAACAGGTCGTCAAGGATGAGTAACTGGCATCGCTCAATCTTCTTGAGTTCCGTCTCAAGTGTACCTTTGACTTTGGCGACTTTCAGCGCTCCGAGCAGTTTCGGGGCATTGGCATAGAAGGTACGGAATCCCCTTTTGCATGCTTCGTGGCCGAGGGCGCAGGCCAGATAGCTTTTCCCCGTTCCTGAAGAACCGGTAATGAAAAGGTTCTGTGCCCTATGCACAAAATCAAGGGTGGCGAGACGTTCCATCTGGTTGCGATCCAGCCCCCGGTTCGTGGCATAGTCGATCTGTTCAATATAGGCCTTGTAACGGAATGCCGCATTCTTGGTAAGCCGTGCAATGGCAGCCTGCGCACGATAGTCCCATTCGCGTGCAAGGAGCATGGAAAGGAACGTGTCCGCAGTCATGGATTGCGGAGTGGTGCCGGCAAGACTTTCCCTGAAAGCCTCTGCCATGCCATGCAATTTCATACGGTTCATTAAATCCAGCGATATGGTATTCTGGTCCTGTTGTCCCGTAACGGGAGCTGTTTTATTGTTTACTTCCATACATATGAGTTTTATTGTTTGTCCTTTCTGTAATATTCACGTCCACGTATGTTTTTGTGGGTCAATGGAGCCGGGGAAGTCATGTCGGGCTGTACTTTCCCGTCCTCATCGGGAAGGAAATCCGCGTCTTCTCCCAGTTCAAGCACCTCGCGCAAGGCCTGATACCCGTATTGCAACTTCTGGTCCGCACATGCACAAGCCGCCACCAGACGGTCGCGACCGTATTTTTTCTCCAACGTCAAGATACCCCGACAGGACCTGAACGCTTTTGGCGGATATTGCATGGCACGCTCCACTTCCCGTAGATAGTTCAATACGATATTGTCTATTTCCGAGGCACGTCGGAAGAGTTCCTCCAAGTCCTTGTCATAGGGGCCATAGTGTCCCGGCAGGTTGTGCTCCTTTTTCCAGGAATAAGCGCAGGGAATGTCACAGCGGTCATGGATGGCGACAAGGTTCATGCCACAGTAGATTTCCACCGTGTCGGCATCATAGAGAATCGTCACACGCTTTCCTATATATTCCTTAGGAACACTGTAATGGTGCTTGAACAACGAGACGTAAGAGTTCTTCCCGACAGTCATCAGCTTCTTTTCTTTCACCACGTAACGTTTCACGGGAAGCGGTCGAAGATAGTCCTTACCCGTTGGCGGAATTATAACCGATATGTACTTTATCTGTCGGTCCATTGTACGGCTTTGCGGGCGGATATCTCCGCTTTTGTCCAGAGATATCTCCGTCCTTGTCCGAAGATATCTCTGTCTTGGCCCGAAGATATCTCCGCCCGTGGGTTTCATACCCCAATTAATTCCGCCAACGGGTAGTCCTTCTCTCCCTGAAGGAACATTTCCTTGCGTGACACCTCCCGTCCGGCCATCACCTTTTCATTGAAATCAAGCAGGGAGACATGGATGGCGGTATTGAGTTCCTCCAGGCCGGAGAATGTCATTCCCTCTATGTCAAGGTAAATGGAACGGTAGAGGAGCTTTACGGCATTCTCTACCAAAGCCTTGTCTTTGGGATGACGCACACGGGCGGGATAGACCGCACAGCCGTAATATTCGGCAAAAGCGGCGAAATCATCATTGATGACAGGCTCGTTGCGGTCGCTTCGTGTGACGGCAGCCTTCAGATTGTCGGGGACGATAGCCGCAGGAACGCCTTCAAAATATTGCATGGCATTCTCACATGCCTTTATCAGGTCTTCCTTGCGTTGAGACCACACGGCTTCGCAGTAGGTATAATGGCTGAACGGAAGGATGGCGACAAACACCTCGGCTTTCTTCGTCTCGCCCGTCATTTCATCAACGACTTCAAGCCTGTCACCGGCAAAGTCAATATACATCTGGTCGGCGGCATAGTGCTCGACATGACCGACGACCTTGATGTGAAACTTGTACTGACGGACAGCCCGTTTGAAGGAAGACAACTGATAGCCGTCAGGATATTCGGCATGGTATTCCTTGAACAGTTTTCGGACACTCATGCCTTTGCGTGACAGGCGGGATACATAGCCGGGAAGCAAGGCCTCCAGTTCAATCCTCCTGGAAGAAGGCTCCCGATGCCGGGATGCCGTACAGCCGAACAGTTCATCCAATTGCCCGTCGGACAGGGAAAGAAGCTGTTCAATACTCTTGCCGCTTGAAAGGAACAGGCGGACATACTTGCGGACAGTATTACGGGAAGTATGAAACGTGGAAGCCGTTTCCTTGATTCCCATGCCGGCCGCATAACATCTTAAAATGTTTTTGATTCGTTTATCCATTTGTATAGATTTTATTATCACCCCCGTTACACCAGGACTCGGGCACTCAAATCTACACAAAAAAAATCTATAACAATAGGTGAGCTAAGTGGTCAATACTATTTTGGCCAGAAGGGTCAATCATATTGTAGCCAAAGGGGACAATCCTGTTTGGCCAAAAGGGTCAAAGTCGCGTGGCTTTTCCACACGCTTCAATGTTCATGAAAGCGGATATGCGCTTGGTTTCTTCGCCGATCTTCTCCTGGCGGGCAACAGCCAGAGGGAAACGTGCAACACTTGTGTTGGTGAATTGATAAACCTCGGCGTCTTTTGCGACATAACCGGTTACTGCGAAATTGTTCTCGTACTTTTTCATTTCGATTGCTTTTTGAAGTTAATAAATCAGTTTTACGGTGCATAAAAAGTAGGTGCAGTAAAGGGATGCACCAAGGATAACGTATAAATACTCTTTATTTTGGGGTTCTCCCAAACCGGAGGCTTGATAAAGGAAGATTTGTACTGTTACGCCATTGGTCAAGACCATGGGTCGCGCCCGGCTGCATACTAACTTTGCAACGAAAAACGATATGGCGACTTCAATAGAAAGCAGTCACGAAAAAGAAGAGGAAAAACAATTGGCAACTGGTTAAAGGAATAATAAAGACGGACGGTGCTGTCAATGGGCACGAATTGGTTTCAACTCTCGGCTGGCATAGGAAGAAGAGCTTCTGGCGGGAAACAGCACCATGTCTCATGATTTGAAGCGGCAAGGATGATATGCCGTACTGGCAGTAAGCGTATAAGCTGCGGCGTGGGAAAGGCCGTAAGACGAAGAATTGGCAAAGGGGTGCTGGCGTATCGGTGTTGCAGCCTTTATCCGGCAAGAGAAATGAGGGAAAAGAAGGCAAAATGAAAAAAGGGCTGAAGCCCGATTGGGAGACAAAGCGGAACGGGCGCGTTATGCGAGTTTCAGCTTCTATTTTATAAAGGGATATGGCGCAGCCAAAAGAGAATATAAATGGATAATCCGGCAAAAATCATTGTCCGGCCAATGGCCATCTGTGTCTCAATGAAGTTTTGGATATAAAAGGTTATTGCGGTAAATGAAGTTACGGGCTGGAACTGAATATTCAACTCCAGTCCGTATAGTACAGAGGCTCCATGTCAGAATTGGATCATCATGATGCGGTGTGGAAAGATTTTGTTTTTGTTGCTCGGTTTTCGTTGGCATATCCAAAGATGGTGTGCCCCATAGCCGAACGTGAAATACTCGTCAAGCCGGGTCTCTTTCTTTAGACTCTCCATGCTTGTGCGAAGTTCGTTTTCGTCTTTTGAAAAAAGAAGCGTGTTAATGATTCTGAAATATAGATTTGTCACTTCGCTGCAGTAAGGGCAAAAAGGGTGTTCAATCGTTACGTTCATAATTGTCTTCGTTTAGTGCATTAGTCATGATAGATTCTCCTTCCTGGTTGAAAATCTCAATAGTCGAGTAACCATCGTTTTCTTCGGGAAACAAAAGCTCGGAAGTATCACGCAAAGCCTCACTTCTTCCATGAGAAAGACGGCTGTCAATGATATTCGAAACATCTTTGCAACGCCAGGACCGGACGATTGCCTCTGCTTCCTCATAACTGTTGGCTTCCACAGTGAAATAGTCTCTTTCCCAACTTGTGACTTTACAGTCTTGATAAAATTCAAATTTTCCCATAAGCCATGTATTCTAACGTACTACTTCAACTATATCCTCAATCCTGCCATACAGTATTGAGCGTAATGCGGTTTTGTCTATGGCATAATATTCTTGGATATGCCCGTATTGTTTGACGAAATACCGCTTGAGAACATCGGAAAAATCAAAATGATAACCGCTCAAGGCAATCCCCCGTTTGAAATAGGTGCTTTCGCTCACGTTGCGAGTAATCCAATTCTTGTCTTCTCTATTGAGTTTGCCGCCATTATTCAGATGTTCCCGCAACTTATACACTCGGCTGCCTTGTAATGTTGCCAGCTCCGGAACATCCCATTGAACGAATTTTGTTGCTATCTGTGCCATATTGCTTAATCATGAATAATAATCTCATCTCGGAATACTGAAATCTCTTTGCCGCTTTCAAGGCGGACAACTATGGTAGTGCCATAGTCGTCCACAATTACACCTTCCGTGTAGCCTTTATAAGCCGTGGATAAAGTACAGGATAAACCTATAATATCGCTTTCGTTATCAAATGTTCTGTTGCTCATCACTATTATATTTTTATTTCCCACTTGCCTTGAGAGAAGATTCTAAAACTCACATATTCATTTTCAAATTCATAAGTTAGAATTTTAATATAGACTTTATCTTTTGCTTCCAGTGAGTCAACCAATTGGTCCATTTCTTTTTCTGGATATTCCCACCGGGAAGGAAATTCTGCATCAACAGAATTGCCATACTTGTTTGCATAACAACTGAAATTGTCATCCAAGAAAGCCTCTATCTTATTGAGGTCATTTTGGTTTTCCGTACTTGCGTAGAAAATGTTTGTCGCATAATTTGCCATATAATTCTATTTTAAGTTTTCTTTTTTTCCCTCATGTAGCATTTACTACTTCAGGCTTGATTAATTATGTCGCTTCATAAGGTGTCATGGCTCTTTATGCAAGGTTTCACGACCAAATACTACCGCTAAGGTGGAGATTTTGTTGTGAACCTCAAGGATACCTTGCATACAAGAAAGACATGACAAATACCTTTGCGGCACAATTCATCAAATAGCCCGAAGTCGAATGCTTATAGGGACAAATATTTACTCGTAACTTATAAAGGAATATATTGCAGCGAAAAGAGAAAGGACGGAGTCAAAGGGAGTCCACTTTCTGCTGTCTAAAAAGGGAGTGGCAGAGTGAGCAAAAACAGTTTAGTTTAGTCCATTAGCCTATATATATGCTAAACTAAAGTAAACTAAAAATAGACAAATATTTGATTGCTTGGATGATTATTTTTAACTTTGCACATATTGATACCGATCATTGAAAACAATACTTTTCTCTTTTCGCTGCGAATTCTTGGATATATGAAAAAACATATATTGAATCAGGATGAGAAAGCATAGTAATAGCTTGGATTGGTGCTTTGATTGCAAGCAAGTGAAAGGAATGAAAAGTAATGCAAACAAAAAAACGAGGATTTACCTAAAAAACCATTTTTTGTTCCTGATTTGTTTCTTGTTTCAGAAACAAAATTTATAAACTACTCATCTACAAATGGTTAAATAGTTGTATATTAAATTTGCCAGATTTATCATATATGACTTTTTTGTAATGCCCGGCCTTGGACTTCCGCAGTAGCCCGCTCCTGCACAGTTCCCTGAGGTAGTTCATCACCGTGCGCTCGCTGACATTCTGCTGTTCCCTGCCTGTAGCGATGGCCGTTTTCGTGTCGAACGTGTCCGGCAGCAATGACAGCAGTACCTTGGGCGGTTCCTCGCACATGTCCTCTGCCACGAATGAACGGATGCGGCGGTACGAGTCCTCGAAATAGCCGTTCAGCCGGACAGCGGCTTTTACCGATACCATATCCACAGACTGCAGATGGCTCTCGCCGGAAGCATACCGCAGCACCTGCATGAGCAGGGCCAGCCGTGCCACCTGCGCCGGATGCTTCATCTCACGGCTGTCCACCTCGGCATCGTCCTCTATCCGGTTGATGCGTTCCACTTTCCTGTTCCACCATGAGAAGAAATACTCTTTTGCCTCCCTGTCCATGGACAGCACATGGGATATCCTTTCTTCCTCTCCCGTGTCATAGTCCAGAGCGAGTACCTTGCCAAGTATCTGCTCCCAGCGTGCCGCTGCCAGAGATGCCCTGTCCTCCCCGCCATCATCCCAATCAGTCCATTTTGACACTTCACGGGATTTGGGCAGCACGAACAGGATACGGTCGAGCAGTCCGTTCTCCTCGAAGCCTTTCGTGAGCAGTTCGTGTACACGCTTGGTCTGCGTGGTTCCGGCGATATTGATGCATGGCTGTTCTATATGTACGGGTACAGTGTTGCCGACCCTTGTCACATCCAGAGCCCCGCCGCTCCATGCGGTGAGCAGCTGCTCTATGAGCTGTCCGTTGGTATAGCGGTTGGCGGAGTTGAACATCCCCATGATCTCGTCCACGAGGATGACCACGCTGCGGGGATTGTTGCTGTGTGTCAGCAGGAGCGATTCGGGGGTGAAGTCGGACACGACGGTACGCCGCAGCACGGGCTTCTTCCCGTTTTCCCCGGCAGCTTTCCACGACTCCAGTTCCGACTCATACGCCTTAAACAAGGTATAGTCGTGTTTCCGTATGGGACGGTATGCCGCCTCCAGCGGCGGTGTCTTGCCCAGTCCCGGCCTGCCCACGAGGATGATGTAGAGGGCGGCATTGCTCTGCCATTCGCCTTTGATGCGGATACGGTAGGTGCCGCCCAATGCCGCAGATACAGCCGAAATCATGGCTGTCGCTATGAACTCTGTCTTGTAGTTTTCGTACCGGACCATGTCAAGGATGACGGATTGAACCGTCTGCGGGAACATTTCCAAAGGGAAGCCGGTGTCTTCGGTATGTTCCGCCTCCATGCGGATCATGTTGCACAGTTCAAGTCGGGTTATAATCCGCCATTCCAAAACTACAACGATTTTTCGGGATATTTCAAGGTTTTCCCTTGAAAAAACGACAAAAATCGGCGGTGAAAAAGGGCGTCTAAACTGAAATTAGACGCCCTTTAAATTTGGAAAAAACCGACCCTCTATTTTTATTTGTGATAAATTGGGGTATTGTTTGCTTTTCCATACCCCTCATGGGGTAAGTGAGTTATTTACGCGATACTCGCACGTAGGAAGGCAATGCTGAATCCTGTTAGCACGCCGACGAGTGTAGCGTTGATATCGGCCCATTCGAACGTACCGCGCTTCAGCAGCCTATCCCATAAGAACTCTTTGCCGAATGCGGCCGCAACGCCGACGAGAGCGCCGAGCCAAGGCAGCCAGATTCCGACGGTCAGTGCGATAATGTATCCGCAAAGTACATGTAATAATTTGTCTGTTTTCATATTGTATATATTAAAAGGTAAAACATCATTCAGCCTGGCCGAGAGCCATCCAGAAAAACATACATCCGGTCGCCTCCACTGCACCGCTTGCCGTCAATTTATTGGGCATAACAGTTATCCCGGTGGTCGTGTATGTACGTAATGTCAAACTCCAAACTTCCTGCGCCGCCGTACTGTCTATACGTGTCAGTGTCACATGTAACGGCGTGGTCTTGAATTTTTTGGGAAAGGTTATGCTAATAGGCAGAGCGCTTGAACCGGTTGCCGGAGAATACCGTCCCCACTGGATGAGCAGTCCGGACGGTAACGTTACGCATCCGTCGGTTCCGTAGGAAAAGGTCTCCGTGCCAGCCTGCCAGTCCTGTGCTTCGCCGTTGATGTACAGACGTGTGTATGTCTGCGGTATGGCGCGGCTTCCGCCGCCTGTCAGGGCTTCCAGACGATAATATTGACCGTATAAGCGGGTAATGCGTCCTGTACATATTCGCGCATACGTTGAGGTTCCGGCATCGGGCCGCCCGATAGCGTCATAGCTCGTGAAGCACACAAATTCACCGTATGCAAGGGTCTTTGTTTCAGCGGTATTCGACGGATTGAACGTATCGAAATCCGAGATGGCGATGTTTGCAATTTTCCCCTGCTTTTCGGTCAGTTTTTCGTCGGCATAAGCCGTCGCAGCGTCGAGAGCCGTATTCCCCACCTCGTCGGCATAGGCTTTCACAGTCTCGTCCCTGCGGGCCGCTTCATCGGCGGAGAGCCGCAGCAGAAGTTCCTCGCGCACTTCCGTATATCTGGCAGCGTATGTCAGCAGAGCATCCCGGTCGTCTACCGTCGTAGCCGGATAACCGTCGGCGGAATCGGACAGTTCCGCCTCCGCCGAATTGCTTCCCGCCGCCACATAAGACACGTCATTTTCCTGCCCGGAAGCGTCGTACCATACGGTCGGGGTAAGTCCCGCGGGGGTAAGGTCAAGCAAACAGCCGAGCGTCACGATACGCAGGGTGCGGATTTCGATGTATGTGCCTTCACTGCCAGCCATTGACAGGCTGGTGTACTGTCCGGCCGGGGCTATGTAGCTTGCCGTTACAGCATTTCCGGTGTTGGCCGGAAAGGTCGCCAATACCGCACCGCCGTGTGTCGCTTTGACTGCGCCGTCGCTGCGGTACTCGAACTCGATGAGCTGCATGTATTTCATGTCGGCCTGCTTGTTGTCCAAACGCCAGGCATTGTATATGCTTAGATTGCCGGGGATGTTGTTTGTCGCCCGCAAAAACGTCCCGGAAAAGCCGTTGGCCGCGGACACGTTCCCGGTAATGCTCGTCGCGCTGTTGTTTTGCATCCACGTGCCGGCGGACGCGGTGAAGCTGCCCGAGGGCCATTGCGAGGGCTCGATATTTCGCACGACGGCCGGGACGACCCACAGTTCCGGATGCCCGCCGTTCCATATCGTCGTCAATTCTTCGGCTGTCAGAGCGAAATTGAAGCGGTGGGCGGCGACGAGACGTACACCGGGGAGTGTTCCGGCATCGGCCGCCGCTTCGGTGCCGCCCAAAATAAACCGCTGCGGTTCGTGCGGATAGACGTATGCCGGAGCCTCCTTTACCGTCACCGTGCCGTTGATGGCGGCGATGCACCGCGTATCGCCGTCGTAGGAGACCGCGACGCAGCACAGCGTGCCGAGCGGAACAGTTTTGGCGGCAATTTGCAGACCGCGCACGGATACGACAACATTGCTGCCCGTGTGAAATATGTGACAACCATAACCGATATTTCCGCCTGTGCCCTCGTTATATACGGAAAGGTTTCCGGACGAAGCAGTAGCAGGCGTGACGAAAACAACGACGGTCGTATGCGGCTGCCCGGCCACTTCCGTAGTCAGGGCCGCGGCCGAAGATTTGAACAGCCCTTTCCCCATGACTGCACCGGTCGTCCGACCTCGCAGCACCGCATCGCGCACGGCCGTATTTTCGGCCGCATCGGCTTTTTCTTGCGCGCCGTCGGAAGTTTCCTTTGCATTCCAAGTAGAGCGCTCCGAGGCGGTGATGTGCTTCACCGCATCGGCCGCATGGTCGGCGAGTGCCTGCCCGGCATTGGCATCGGCCATGCAAACGAGTACATCTTCGCGGTCGGCGTCGTAACGATTTGCATACGCGAGCACTGCCTCTCGGTCTGCGGCCGTCGTGTCCGGAAATCCCGTCGTATCGTAGGAGAGTTCTACCTCGCCCGCCTTGTTGCCGTTCAGGAAATAAGACACGTCGTTTTCCTGGCCGGAGGTGTCGTACCAGACGGTCGGCGTCAGCCCGGCCGGGGTGAGGTCGAGCAGACATCCGACGGCGTCGATTGCCAGGGTGCATATTTCTATGAAATCGCCCGGCTGTCCGCTCATTTCGATAACCATGTAATTAGCCGTCTCGCCGATTATTTCGGCTACCGCGGCATCGCCGGTATTGGCCGCGAAACTTCCGAAGGTACGCGCGGAGATGGAACCGCTGGAACGGTATTCAAACCGGACACGCTGCCGCTCACGTCGCGTTTTGCCGTCATACCGTTGAAAACCATTGTAGATGGAAATCGACGTTCCTCCCTCCGGTATCTCGAAACGCTGAAAATTACCGGAAAATCCGTTGGCGGCGGCCACATTGTCCGTGCGAATGGCATTCCCGGTATTTCTTGCCCATGTCTCCGCTTCCGGTTTATATGTTGCAGTCGGCCAGCCGAGCTGGCGGACCCTCCGCCACTCATCCGGCACACACCACAGCTCAGGATGGCCGTCGTTCCACGAGGAGGCGATATCGGTATCGGAAAAGGCAAAATTGAATATGCGAACGGAAATTATGCGACCGAAAAAGGGCACATTTTCGCTATTTCCGACCTCGATAAATCGCGCCTCCGCCGCATCGCCGGCGAGGGCCTTGTTCTGGACGACATTGTTAATGACTGCTTTGCAGCCATCCGCCGTTTTCACCAGTACGACCTCGTAGAGGGTGTTGGCCTGTGCGGCGGTCTGATAGGAAGTTCCGCCGACCCGACCGGTTATCCAATTCTCCGCAACGCTGACCGTGTTATGCTGATTGTTGTATCCGTCCCGAAAAACTGCCTGCCGCGTAGTCACGTCATCGCCGGTAACGAATACGATACGTATTGTACGGTCCCCGGTAAACAGCAGCGATTCATCGGTATTTTTGAAATAGCCTTTGTCGAGCCTCGCGCCGGTCAGACGCGTGCGCAATACAGCGTCTCGCACGGCGGTTTCCTCGGCTTCAGCGGCGGCGTTGTCGGCGTGGCTTTCAGCATTGTCCTGCGCCGCGTTCCACTTCGTGCGTTCGGCGTCGGTTATGAAACGGTGCGCGGCATCCTGCATGACATCTACGAACCGGAGGCCGCCGGCTGCGGTTATTTCGAGATAAGCCGTGCCTTCAGCCGGTTTCACGGCCGAAGCCACGGCCTTGTAATCGTAGGCAATAGGCTTGCTCTTCCCGTCGCCGTAGACACGGGAAATCGCCTGCCGCTGGGCGGATAGGTAGAGGGGCATTGAAACGCCCGCCGCACCGGCGAAAGGCATCACCATAACACGGCGCACCTCCGCCGTATCCTCGGCGTCGAGTGCGACCATGCCGGCGGCCACGTCGTAACCGCCGGCCGAATTTGACGTAACCTCGCATCCCTGAATGATGCAGGGGCCGTGCTCGGCGAAAAAAGCGTCGATGGCCGCGAGGGGTTCCGCCTGTAATCCGACAAGGTCGTCGCCGAAATATTTCCGCACGCCCGCCTGTTGTACCTGTCTTTTCATATCTATCTATTTCTGAATGATTTTGTACTTCACGAGCGCCTGTTTGAAGCGCTCTACGTCGGCGACGACCTGCTCGATATCCACGCCCTGCGGGATGTAGACAACAACATCGACGTCACCGAACTGTTCGCGCAGTTCCCCCTCCAGGGGGACTTCGGCCGCCGGAGTTCCTTCCGCCTCCAGCGCCAGGTCGAGACGCTGCGTATCTCCTTCCTCTTCGAGACATATCCGCAGTCCGCCGTCCTCGTAGGTTTCGACACGAATCGCAACAGGCTGTCCGTACTTCTTGCGCAGATAGCCCTCGAATACACGTACTTGAAAGGTTACGTTCATCAATATGCGCGTGTCGTCCCGCCACGTCTCGAAATCCGTAAAGAGCCCGGCCAACGGGGCCGTCAGGCGTCGCAGCCACCACAGCCGCACGGGCTGCCGCTTGTGCGTCGGAAGCAGCTGGCGTACCAGATTACGATAATCTATACGAAACGTTCTCATAACTCTACCTGTTTGGCGGACACGAAGGAGAGCGTGCAGCCGTCATCGTAATCGAAATAGCCTGCCTCCAGTTCATCGGCGACGCCGACCTCGGCAAACTCTTCCATGCTCGTACCCTTGCGCTCCAGGCTTTTCAAGTCGGCCGTAACCACGCCCTCCGCGGCCATCACGGCCGCCACGAGCTTTTGCCGGTAAAGTATCGAATTGAAGTCCTGCCCCGTGCGGAAAGCGTCCAGGGCCTCCGTTACCCGCTCGCGCACGGTCGTCGCCGGGACGGCCGGGTCGTAAAAAACCTGCATGTTATAGCGCACTTTGTCGGCGGTCGTCGATACGGTTTCCGTTTGGGTTCCGGCGAATTTGATGCTTTCCACGTAGCCCGAAAAATTGTGCAGCTCGTCAGTAGTCAGGGGGACGATACGGTTCTGATTATCGAGTTTGGCGACCTTGATACTGAGCAGTCCGGCATTTTCCGTTACGGCCACTACGCCGATAATACGGGCTTCCGGGTCGTCCTCCGCGTAATAGAGCTGCGCCGTCTGCTCATCGAAAAGCAGTTCGTGGCCGTTCTGAAAACGCCGGCACTGTTCGACGTACCATCTTACGGTACCCGGGGCGATTTTGTCGGCCGCCTCGTCCACCTCCGCGCGGAACATGTCGAGCACGACCTCGAACAGATGTATAGCCGTAGCCACCACCCACGTCCATAACCGCCACTCCGCCGCAGAGGAGGAGGAAAGGCCGGGGCGGTCGGCCGTCAGGCTGTCAATCATCCCCTGCTGTATATCCTTAATCGTCCGTGCCATCGAATGTGTTTATTTCTTTGTCGTTCAATTCCTTTACCACTGTCTGCCGACACATGTCGCTGTCCGTGTCTACCGTGACCGTCTGGCCCGGCGCGAGCGCTACGTCCAGGTAGCAGCCGTTGTCGGCGAGATAGTCGATACCCAGAGATACGAGCGCCTCCGGGTCGTTCACGAGGTCGGGGTTGAGCGCCAGAAGCTGGCCTGCCGCCTCCGCCGTACCGTAATATTTGACAGCCACGTCGAGCAGCGTCTGATTGGCTACCGTCTTAATCGTTTTCATCGCCGTATCCCCCCTCTATTATCAATTCCCCCGTACCGTTGAAGGCTACGCGGGTGATGTCCATGCCGTCCTCCTGCATCTGCTTGCGGACGTTTCGCAGAAAGAGTTCCGCGTCGTCCTGGATGTACTCAACGGCGGCCACGCCGAGCGTCGGCGCCTCCTTGAAGTCACCCGGAGCGGCGAGCAGAATGTCCCGCTTGTGCTGGCCGGTCGCCCGCTCGGTCGGGGCCAGAACAAGGTCGTCGCCCGTGAAGTCTATATCGCCATCCGCTGTCTGTAAAATATCCCGCATGGCTATCCTATTCTATTGTACATCCGAATGTCCCGGTTACGGGGCCGCCCGACGGGGGCGCCACGAGACCGGCCGTGTAGGTTATCGTAGCCGATTTTATAGCGGCTATCACCGCGTCGGCCAAAGCGTCGGCCACTTTGTCGAGCGCCCCGGCCCGGTCGTCCTCCTGATTCATCACTTCGGTGAAAGCCGTCTTTACCGAGGCTTTTATCGTCGCCTTTACAAGTGTCATTTTTATGCCGTTAAATAATTCTTCAAGTCCTCTTTAATTTGCATGAAATCCGCCGCGTTTATCGGCGTTCCGGAAGGCCCCGTCCCGGTCGTCACCGTGAGCGCGCATATCGCGTCGATGAGCTGTTCCAGGGTGGAGCGCAGGCCGCTGCCGCCGCGGCCCGCGGCGAAACCTTCCGCCGTCATGGAGAAAGAGCTCTCTCCCACGGAGAGCCGCACTTCGTCCACTTCCGAGAACATAGCCACGTAAAGCTCGTTGCTGCCACCGAGGCGGGAAACGAGAACGATGCTTCCGACGGCCGGCAGAAAACAGAATCCCCTACGCCCCGCATCGGCCACGGCATACAGTAGCACGTCGTCGTATGTCACGTCCTCGGCCTCGACCGTACACGTGCGGCGGTCGCCGTCCACTCCGCGCACCGTGGCCGGGAAGGTCTCCCCGCCGGGGGCTCTGCCTATGCCGGACAGCCTCCGGCGCAGTTCGATGATATCCGCCTCGCCGCTCATATTGCCGTTCCTATTTCGACCGTCCGCCGTCCTCCTCCGGAACCGAAATCGACGGTAACGGTGGATATGTAATACTTCCCCGACCGTTCCGCATATACAGGGTCGGTCAGTTCGGCCACCATACCTGGGGCTGCATACGGTTCGAGAAACGTCGTGATGCTGCCGTCGTATCCGTCCGCGGTTTCGCGCTCCAGCTCGTTCTGCGCCAGTGTCGCCAGCTCCTGCATGTCCTGTACGTCATAGAAGTAGAGCGTCCGCGCCGAGCCCCCTTCCGTACCCTTTTTCGCCTCGACGCGCGTGCCGTCCTTTTTGTAGCAAATCGCCTTGATTTGTATTTTAACGTCTTTCCTGTTCAAATACTGCAATTTATCATCATTGATGACGTTGCCGCGCAGCTCGTATTTCACGCTGTCTCCCACGACCTTTTCCGGCCGGCAAGCATAGACCTTTCCGTCCAGGTCGAAAAACACGGCCAGGCCGTAACGTTTCGTAAGGTCGGCCAGCACGGAGGATACGGACTTGTCCGGAACCGCGTAATTTTGCAGGGTCAGCGTTTCGGCATATCCGACCTCAAGACCGCACTTTTTGAGCAGTGCGGCGAGGGTCGTCGTGCCGCTGGCGGTGATGTTGCGGCGGCGACACTGCCAAAACTCGTCCTCGCAGACAATTTCCAGCGGCGTGCGAAGATTGAGCGCTTTTACATATCCTCTAAATTCCAATCTGTTGCGCCCGTCATAACCGAGACGTATCTCCACCCGGTCGCCGACGGCAACGGCCTGCGCCGTCTCCACGCGCGTGGCCGGTAAGTCGGCCTGCCGCAGCACGGCCGTGACGGGCACTTTGATAGTAGCTGTCGCGCCGAGAGCGTACACCGAGCGCTTGACGGTCACGCCATGGACCGCCGAAAAGCGTTTGCCACCGATTCGTATGTCACATGTCAGCACGTACATGATTACTCGATTATCAATTCGACGGCCGCGTCCGTATGCGCCGTAAACTTCACTATTTGAACGTGTTCCGTTCCTCCCATCGTCGGAAACTCGATTTTGTCGAAAACGAATTTATCATCCCGGCCCACTACCAAGTCGGTAAGGGCGGAAATGAGCATGACGGCCTCGTTCAATTCCCACATCTCCCGCATCTGTTGCACGGCCTGCTCCGGATAATTGCCGTCCTCGCCGATAAGTGCGGCAGTAATGGAAACTTTGTAACTATCCACATTTACAAGCTCGTTGACCGTGCCCCGGCGACCGGTAAGAGCCGTCTGCACGATACGTTTCTCGCCCGATATGCTGATGGCCGCGCACGGCAATTCTATGTTGCCGAGTGAACATTCCACGCTGACGGGCATAAAGTACCATCGGCCCGTCGTCGCGTCCTGCCGGCGGATTGGCGTGCCGCCCGCGGTCATCTCCGTCCGCAGCGCCGGGGCCTCCGCCATTCCCTCGTATGTCTCCGCCTGCCGCGGAGCGGGGACGCTGCCCGCGGCGAGCATGCCCGGATAAATTTTGCCTCGCTTGTTGGCTATTTCCAGCAGCAGACCGGCCACATCGAAACGGTGCCGCATCCCCGAATAATCGTTACGCCTGTCCATCGGTCACTTCCATTAGAACGTCCATAATCTTTTCGCGTATCTCGTCCAGTCCCTGGCCGTCTGCCGAGGCGATGTTGATGACGATTTGGTCGCAGAACTTGTCAGCCGTAATACGCGGACGGCCCTCGTCGTAGTCGCGCGTATCGACGGCCGTCGTTTCTTCGCCGCCCGGTAGGGCTGCAGCCTGCGTTGCGGCGGGCGACGCGGCGGCCAGACCGAGGGAGGCCGCGGCAGTCAGCCCGGCCAGCTTTACGCGGCCGAGTTTGGAGGTAATGGCCGAGTATGCCGCCGTCCCTTTCTCGTTTACCGCCACACTGTCCAGGTCGAATACCCCGGCGGAGGAGGAACGGCCCGTACCGCCTCCGAGCGCGGCCGACAATTGCTGTAAGGGCCGGCCGCCGCGGCCGTCGGGAACGGGGCCGTCGGGGGCGGGCGTGGTCGTCGGGGCCGGAACCGGTGCCCCGTAAAGCAAGTCGATACGGCCGAGGCCCTCGTTGTAATCGCCGACCGCACGGGAGAGCTGTTTAATATTTCCCGTAACGCCTCGGTATATCCATGCTGTCGCGCCGCGGGCTATTTCGTCCCATAAATCGCCTATGCCGTATTTGTCGCGGATTGCCTCTTCGTCCGCCTGCCAATCCTCGCCAGCCTTCATCTTGTCGAACATCCGGTTGAAGTCGCCGGCGAACTGCTGCTTCTGGCCGTCGTCCACCCGCTTCAGCAGTCTTTCGAGAACTTTCGTGCGCGTCTTTTCCAGGTCGGCCACGACGTCGGTCATGGCCTGGTCACGGAACTTGTTGAGCAGCTTCCGTTCGAGTTCGTTGTTTACGCGGTCGAGCGCGTCGCGCAGGTCGTCATTTGTGGCCGTTTCGGTAAGCAGGGACGGAAGATAAGTACCGTACTGCGTATTGATACGGGCAATGGCTGCGGCCCGTTCATCGCTTCCCTCTGCCGCCTTCATCGCCGCGTCGAAGTCTGCCTGCGCAGCGTCTTTCGATTTGGCGAGTTCCGTGTTGAAGGCGGCGAAGGAGGCGGTGGCCTTGTCCGTTTTTCCCGTCAAACCGTAAATGACGCCGGCCAGCGTGCCGATGCCGAGAATCAGCCAGCCGACGGGCGAGGTGACGAAAGCCGCGTTAAGCAGCCGGACGGCCCCGGCCAAAACTCGCGTACCGGCGGCCGCGATGTTGTGAACGACCGTTACGGCGAGCACTTTTATTTTGTGAGCCGAGAGGGCGAGGCCGAGAGCGCCGAGGGAGGTCGTCAGCCCGATGACGACGGGGTCGCCCTCCCGGATGCCGTCGATGAACCAGCCGAACATACCGCCTACGGCGGAAATGATGCCGCCCGCGACGACGAGCGCTTTCCCCAGAACGGTTATCCCGGCCTCTACAATAGGCAGGGCTGCCTGTCCTACCTCCGCAAGCTGTGTTTTCAGCGAGTTCCATAACTCTTGCGCACGCTGTACGGAATTTGCCGAGAGTTCCAGCGCCCGGTCGGTCGCCCCGGCCGAATCGGCCACTTCGCGAAGCGACATACCCAATTTGTCGATATCCGAGGCCATCACCATAAAGGCGCTTTTCGCCTCCTTATCGACGATGCCGAGCGATTCTATAAAATTGCTCTTCTGCTGGTCGGTCATCGACCCGGTAACAGCCTGTATCTGCTTGAAGATATCGAGCGAAGAGCGGATGCTGCCGTTCTTGTCGTAAACGTCGATGCCCGCCTTAGCCATCTTTTCGACCACTTCGCCGCGGCCGAAAATCGAATACATATTGGACATGAGCGTGGCCGCCCGCTCCGCACTCTGCCCCTTTCCGGTCATGTAGGCGAATACGCCCGCAACCTCCTTGTAGCTGTATCCGAGAGCATCGGCCCCCGCGATAAGGTTCGGCATGTATCGCGCAAAATCCTCGAACTCGCCCGCCCCGACGCGCTTTGCTTCGACGAATACGTCGAGCACCTCCTGGGCGGTCGTCTTTTCCTTGCCGACAATGGAGAGCGTCTGGGCGAGAGCGGCCGACACGACGTCCATGTCGGCAAATTGCGATTTCGCGCCCCGCTGCGTGGCGTCGAGAATAGACAGAGACAGGTCGAGGTCGCCCGTCTGGGAGATTATCCGTTCCAGGGCGGCCGGCGCGGCGGCAAGGTCGGCCTTGTTGCGTGCCGTAATCTCCTTTACCCGCTCGGTCGCTTTCTTCAGGCTCTCCTCGTCCAGCTGGGCGGTGATGTTTACCTTCGCCATCCCCTCGTCTATGCTCATGGCGTTTTTTACGCCGAGGCCGAGACCCGCCGCCGCAACCGTAGCCGGATTGACGAAACTGCCGAAACCGCCGGTAAGGTCGGCGAAAAAACGTTTCATTTTCCCGCCGCGGCCAGCATTGTCGAGCCGGTCGATTTGCCGCGTCAGACTGTCTATCTCCTTGTTGTACTGGCGAATCTGACTGATATTGCGCGGGTCGATGATTTCTTTCTCGGCCCGCAGCAGGTCGAGCCGCTGACGCAGCACGGACAGGGAGCCCCCGAGGTCTCGCGCAGAGCCCTGCAGCGCCCTGTTCTGCGCCGTCAGCCGCGAGAGCGTGGCGACCGTCCGGTCCGACGTTCCGCTAATCCTCGTAAGCGCAGAACTTGCCCGGTCGGTGACGCTCAATATGTACTCGACGTTGTTTGCCATCGTTTAGCCAGCCAACATTTTACCTATCCTTTCAGCTATGCGGCCCTCCGCCCACACGGCCATTTTTACCTGAAAGCACCACTCCGCATCGCAGAGCGTATCGGGGTCGAGATGGAGAACCGAGCGGATGAGCGCGCTTCCCGCGTGCAGCCAGCCGGGACGGTTCTCCAGGCCCGACCCCTCTATACCTTTTTTAAGTCGCTCTCGACGATTTCGATGATTGCGTCAGCGTGGGGGAGTATGCCCAAGAAATAGCGGTCCTCGTCAAGAAGCGCACTGTCGCCGCCGAGCCAGCAGTTTCGGAGAAGTATTTCTTTGATTTTCAGCCCGTCCACACCGCCGAGGACGTTTGCCGAGGCGATAATTCGGCGGTCGGGGCGGCGCAAATAACCTTTCCGGCCTTCGGCCTCTACACAGAACACGTCGCCGTACTGCTTTTTCCAGTCCTCGATGATTTTGGGGGTGATTTCTGCCGCCGCGGGGGCGGCTGTCTTTTTCTCTGCCATTGATGTAGAATATTGTTTATGTGTATGTTGCCGTTTTTTGGGAATATTTTCCTTGTATTTGTTGCCTAAAAACAGGGTTTTGGAAACTTTGAAAGGACGTTTAAAGAGCGGGGTCTTTCGACCCCGCCGGTTATACGTCAAAGTCGACGCCCAGGGCGATGAACGGCAGGGCGTGCTCGCTGTACAGGTCGCCCGCTTTCATGCCTTTCGGCAGCTCTTTTATCGAGGCGTTATGAATCTTGTCCGTCACTACCACGCCGTTCTGCTCGCCGTAAGTGACTACGATGTCGAAGTCCACGTCGAGAATGTCCTCGTATCCGCGCTGGCGGGCCGTGCGGTTCAATGCATCGAGCTCGCTCTGCAAAATGGTGAGCGTCCCTTCGTAGCTGCGTTCGCCGTGCTGGATACCCCGCGGGTTGTATCCCGCCCCGCGGACGTAATCCTTGTTTTTCGTCGGCTTGTACTCGATACCCCGCAGACCGGCAACGAACTGGCCGAAAACGTACACTCTGATGTCGCCGTAAGCATACTCTTTCTGATTGATAACCGTTCTCATGGCTATTCCGATTTGATTGCCGGATTGGTAAACTCCAGCGTTACCTCAAAAGTTTCTACGACGCCTTTCGGCTGAATGCGGCACACGACGCGGATAGTCTCGGACGTCAGAATATTCTGGCCTTCGGGGATAGACACGGCGAAGGAGGTGATTTCGCCGTTCATCTGAGTAAGTACGGCATTTTCTATCATCCCTTCGTAGCTCGTCCGCTGGCCGGCCGACAAGTCGCCGTCGCTGTCCGTGTCCACGTCGTCGAGTATCTCGTCGATGAGCGTGTCGTACACGATTATCCGCGCTTTGTCAACCGTGCGGCCGTAGCGCAGCTGCGCATAGTCGTCCGTCACGGGCGCGGCCGCCGGGTCGCCGTTCAGATAAGCCCCGTTCTTGCGCGGATACGCGACGGGGATAATATATCCGGCATCGTGCAGGCTGTCGGCCAGCCCGTCTGCGTCGATGTAGCTCTGCCCGTCGGTCAGATACATGTCTGTGCCGATGGAACCGGAGCGAACACGGCCGATGGACTGATGCACCGAAAGCGAGGCCGCCCGGCCGAGCACGCGGCCGATGGCCGCCGTATGTTTCACCGCGTCGTCCGATGCCAACACGTAACATACTGCGTTCGTGGAGGATTCACGCGGTTTGAACAGGCTGTCCACCTCGGCGTCGAAAGCCGGGGCCGGCATGAGCAACCGGAAGGGGTTCACTTTCCCGGCCGCATAGCTTTCGATAACGGCCTGCGCCTTTTCCGCCGCCGTGATGGCGTCCTTGTCGATGCCCTGCGTTGTGTCCGCTTCATATTCCGTGGGCGGAATTTTGTTCACCCCCACCAGGCGGACACGGCCGCCGGAGGCGTCGATTAGTTTGCGAAGCGGAGAATCCGCCGCACTGTCGCACATCTGCGTGAGGGTGGTCGCCTCGGCCACCACGAGCAAATGCAGCTCCGCACCGTCGCCCGTCTGCTCGTAAAAGGCGGTCACCTCCTTATACACGAGCGAGTTATTGTCGGCCGTTGCGCCGAGCGCTACCAGGTCCGCCATCCCAGAAAGCTGGTAGTGCTTGTTCAGCTCCAGTTTCCCGGATACGGCCGCCCCCGTGAGCAGCAGGGCGGCCACGCCGTCGTCCGTCGCGGCACTGCGCCCCAAATTGCCGTTGCCCAGCGTGATATTTACGTTCGGTCTTGCCATAACTATTTGATTTTGTAGGTTTCTACATTTTCACCGCCAGGCAGGCTACTCTGGTGCATGACTGCCAAACCGCGGTCGCCTTCCAGAAATACCATTCTGTCGGAAGTCACATAAAAAGTACGGTTGTGCGGATACGCATCGACGTACTCTTTGAGGAAGTCCGGTATGGTTGCCTTAGCCTTTCGCGGGGTCTCGTTCACGGCCGCGTTCTCCGGCGCTTCCGGAGTTTCCTCCTGGTCGGAAACGTCGCCTTCAGAAGCTTCTTCCGGAACCTCTGCCGGGGGCTCCGACGTCGGCGTGTCCTGCGGGACTTCCGGAGTTTCCGGAACTTCCTGGGACGGCAGCGGCTGTGATATCTCGGTCTTTTCCGTATCGTTCTTTTTCATAGCTATTTACGTTTTACAAGTTTGACAATTTTGTAACCTCCGACCGCCACCGCGGCGGCGGTCAGAACCTGCCCCAAACGCATCCAAAGCGTTTGCCACCAATTCAGGCGATTCACCTCTACGGTCTTGATAATCACTTCTTTTTCGGCTTTCAAATCCTGACGGTAACGTTCTTTCAGGGTCAGATATATTTCCATGCTGTCGATGGATGCTGTCGCAGTCAATACGTTATCCTCGATGCTTACTTTGGGGGGCGGGAGACGAGTGCCCGCCCGGTACTCCCTCAATTCCCGCAGCCGCGCCCGCCCCAGACTGTCACATTCGACCAGTGCGCGAACCAGCGAACTGTCCGCCTCGACGGTCACGACCGTGTCCCGAAGTATCTCACGAATGACTACGCTGTCGGTTGTCTGTTTTTCGTTCGACACCGTCATCCGCGGCCTCGCCGCGCATCCGGCCAGCGTCACGAGCAGCACCAGGAGCGCTGCCGTCCGGCAAATCATTTTTCTCATTGATAATTTCCCTTACTAAATCGTCTTTCGCCGCGGCTTTTCCGCGGAACCATTTCACAATGGCCAGAAACACGGGGTGAGCCGTGATGACGGCCATGTTTTCGAGTATGGAGAGCATTTCGACCGCGCATATGAACGCCCCAATAGCGCGATGAGCCACGAACCATTCCACGTCGAAAGCCCGTTCGGCAGCGTATGCCAGCACCAGCGCGAGGATGTAATTCACAAGTTTGGCGGCACTCTTGCGCAGCCGCCGCGAGGTGCGGGGGATGTTGCGCCTTTTAGACGCAAGAATCCCCGTTACCAAATCGGCCGCGACGAAAAGCATCAATACGACGAACATTTCGTACAGCGGGGAAAAGTAGGCCAGCGCGGCCAGCCCCAGGCTTAGGAAAAATTCTCGCATGCTTTTCATCGTCTGTTATTTACCGGTTTCCTCCTCGCTGCCGGAATCCGTGCCGCCGGATGCCGCGGCCTTCTCAGAGTAAAGGGTGGCTATATACTTGCCACGGATAGGCAGAGCCGTAAAACGCTGCTGATAACCGAGGATGTCGCCGCGCTGCTCGGGGTCTTTATACTTGGCAAAAACCTCGGTCGTGCCCATGGCGCGCATAACCTCCGTGTCGCAGTACATGAGCGATGCCTGTGTGTCGGTAGCCTCTGCAACGGCCGCGCCGTATGCTTTTTTCACGCCCGTAGCGGCCGTGTAGTAAGGCAGAACGGAGGATGTGAAGTATTTGATACCCCAGATTTGCCCGTTGACTATCATCTCCTTATAGCGTTTGGCGTCCTCGGCCAACAGGTCGGCCTCGTGTATGGCGTTGAGCACGAGAACGAGCGAATCTACCGGCACGTCGCGTCCCGTGAACCAGCTGCGCAGCTGAAGGATGTCCTCGAAGGAGAGGGCTTTCTGGCCGGAGGCGTTCGGGGCGCCGGTGGTAGCCCGTACCGGGGTCATGTCCGCGTTTTTCGAGGGTGCCCAATTATTGGCCGCGAACGAGGCGGTTTGCCTGTTCAGCGCATTCCTGTGAGCGCGGACGACGCTTTCCATCTTCTTGTACGCGCTCTCCTTCTCCTCGATGTTGCGCACAATAGTGTTTTCCGTATCGAACGTGTGCAGAGGAAGTTCGAGCGGGGTATCCGTCCGCTGTGCGGAGGCAATAGGGAAATTTGTGTTATCAACGAGAACCTTCGGGTCCACCCCCGCCTCGGCCAGATTGATTTTGTTGTAATCCACAAACTCGGACATATCGACCGAGCGCGAGAGGAAGGATGTGGAGGGGATGAAGCCCTCCTTCAACATCGCTATCCAATACTGTTTTTCAATAGGCATACAGTGTAATTGTTTGATGATTAGACACGTTTGAGAATTTCGGCGTAGACCTCGGGGTCTTCGGCCTGGAGCTTGCGCAGACCGGTCATGTCGTTCTGCATCCATGCGTGCAAATTCCACGTCTTACGCTCGGCAGGGATAGCGGAAGTTCCGGCCGTCCCTCGCACCTGAGCGGCGAGCGACGCTTTGGCCGGGATAGCTTCCAGAGCGGCTTTCGTGGCCTCGAAGTCCGCCGCGGCCAACTTCTCGTATGTCGCCTTCTGGTCGGCCGTGATACGGCCCTCCCTGACGGCAAGCGCTATCATGTCGGCGCACGCTTTTTCGCGGGCCGTTCGCGCTTCGGCCTCCAGCTTTTCGCGGGCCGCTTTTTCCCGCTCGTACTTGGCCGAGAGCTGCACGATGGCCGCTGATACGGCCGCGGCGTCCGCTCCTTCCGATATCCCCAGCACCACCTGTGCGGCGGCCGAAAGGGTTACTGCGGCGGGTGCAGATGCCCCGCCTTTGGTTTCGATGTTAGGCATATTTGTTTGATTTAATGTGAGTTTGACGATGTTGTCCAGGTAGGAGGCCAGCTGCTCGCCCTCCACCGGCTGCCGCTCCGAATTGTAGACGCACAGTGAGAGTGCCCCCGCATTGCTCGGCAAGGGCGTTACCGAGCTCTCGACCATTTCCCAATCCGTGACGTAAAGTTCCGTATCCCCCGTCACGGGGTTCTGCCGGTACTCAGCGGCGTAGACGTACAGACCTATCGAGGCTCCTTTCAGGAATCCCCGTTCTACCTGCCCTTTGCGCTCGCGTCCCAACTCCGTACCCTCGTCGAATACGGGCGTAGCAGTCAGCAGGTCGCCCTCCATGGCGAGCCCCTCCCAGCGGCCGACGAGTTTGCTCATGTCGTGATTGTCGAGCATCACGGGGTTGTCGTCGAACCGCTCGAAACGCCCGCCGGCGTTTTCGAGATAGAAACCGTGCGAGTTCTTTACGCGCTGGTCGTTCAGGATGAATTTCGGAAGTGGCATATCCTCGATTTTTCGGCAAATATCCGCCCGAAAAACATGCCTAACAATTTTATATCCAACGGTTTAATAACTTTTAGTAAAGCCCGCCGGAACAGACGACTTTTGCGGAAAAAAGAGATATGAACGCTCCGCGACACAAGCTATACAAGGACGCTGAAACACTGTTCGTGGAACAGGGCATGACCTGCGCGGCCATCGCCGAACAGCTATCCATGACCGAAGCGACGCTTTCCCGATGGCGTCGCCAGATGAATTGGGACGAGCTGCGGGCCGCGGCTCTCGCCGCACCGTCGACTATACGGAAAATACTGACCGCCGAACTCCAGCACATAGCCGGAGGCGGTCAGCCGCGCGTGGACGCCGACGCCCTAAGCAAGGTCGCGAAAGCACTGAACTATTTCGACGGCTGCGTGGCCCTTAGCGTCGTCATTTCCGTATTCAAGGAGTTCGACACGTGGATGGCGGGCATCGACCCCGCCCGTGCCGTAGAGATTTCCGAGGCACATCGCCTGTTCGTGAATTATCGCGCCGAGGCGGATTCCAACCGATAATCCCCGACCTATGCCAATCGACATCAAATTCCAAAAGCTATTGGGCGACTACGACGCACACTGCCGCCGCATCGCCCGCTCCACGCTCATCGACTTGAATGAAATGCCCGCACAGCGCATCGCCCGCGTGCGGGGACTGGAGGAGAATTACGTGCGGTGGTTCGAATACTACTTTCCCAATTTCGCCAAAGTCCCGTGTGCGTGGTTCCATAAGAAAATGGCCGAGGATATCGTGCCGGCCACGGAAGTGTATGAATTGCTGGAGATTTATCGCTCCGGTGCGAAGTCCGTGCACGCCGACATGGGCATTCCCCTGTACCTCATGTTTACGGGGCGCATGTCCTTCATGCTGCTCATCGGCGAGACCGAGCGCAAGGCGCAGCGGCTGCTTTCCGCCTGCCAGGCGCAGCTGCAATACAATAAACGTCTTATCAACGATTACGGCAACCGTTACCAGCAGGGCGACTGGTCGGCCGGGGAGTTCCTCACCACCGACGGCGTGCGATTCATGTGCCTCGGTTTCGGCCAGGACCCGCGCGGTATCCGCGAAGAAGAACGCCGCCCCGATTACATCGTCGTGGACGATGTGGACAATAAGAAGCACGTCAACAACGACCGCATCATGCGCGAGGGGGTGGAATGGCTCTTCGAGGACCTGATGGGGTGTTTCGACGAGGCGGACGGCAGCGTGAAACGGTTCGTCTACGCTAACAATAATTTCCATAAAAACAGCATCACGAACCGCCTTAAAACGCAATTTAAGGTGCAGATAGCCAAAGCCCGCGAGGCGGGCGTACCATCGAAATACCGTATCCTCTCGGTTCCGGCCGTGAAAGACCTCGCCACATTCGAGCCGAACTGGCCGGAAAAGACATCGGCCGACTATTGGCGCAGCAAGTTTCAGAACACTCCGTCGCGCTCGTTCATGCGCGAATACATGCACGTCCACATGGAGGACGGGGCAGTGTTCCGGGCCGCGGACATGCAGTGGAAAAAGATGCTTCCGCTGAATGAATACGACGCCCTCGTGTTTTACGGCGACTTGTCATATAAGGCGGCCGCATGCTACAAGGGCATGGTACTCGTCGGAAAGAAGGGCCGCGAGTTTCACATCATCCACACGTTTCTGCGCCAATCCACGCGGGCCGTGCTCGTCCGCTGGCTGTACGACCTGTACGAGGAGAGGGGACTGCAACGTTGCCGCAAAATCCGCTATCTCATCGAGGGGCTGTTCAGCATGGACGAGTTCGTGAACGACTTCGACGCCGAAGGCGATACGCGGGGATATTACATACCCGTGCGGGCCGACAAAAGGCCCAAAGGCGACAAGTACGACCGTATCGAGGCGACGCAGTCCTATTTCGAACGGCGGAACGTCTGGTTCAACATCGACGAGCGCGAGACCCCCGACCAGGTCGAGCTCGTAGACCAATACCTCGCATTTGAAAAGGGCAGCGGCTCGATGGTGGACGGCCCCGACGCCGTCGAGGGGGCTCTCTCGCTGCTCAACAGCGTGACCCGGACACAGCGGGCCACGTACCGCGTAGGATACAGAGATTCACGAAAATACTAACTGAAAATGAGACGAATTACAGACATCGTGCTGCATTGCAGCGCCACGAAGGAGGGCCAGCGGGTCACGGTCGAGGACATCGACCGATGGCACCGCCAGGCCGGCTACAAAAAAATCGGATATCACTACGTCGTCTATCCTGACGGCTCTATTCATGTCGGCCGGGATATTTCCGAGGTCGGGGCACACGTAAAGGGCCACAACGCTACATCCATCGGCATCTGCTATGTCGGCGGTCTGGACGCGGCCGGTAAACCGAAGGACACGCGCACCCCCGAACAGCGCGCAGCCATATTCTACCTCCTCCAGAAACTGCGCGAGGAGTTCCCGCAGGCACGCATACGCGGCCACCGCGATTTCTCGCCGGACCGGAACGGAAACGGCATCATCGAGCCTTTCGAGTACATCAAGGAATGTCCGTGTTTTAATGCGGAGGAGGAGTACAAAGACCTGTAAGCCATGTTCATAACGAAAGAAGAGTTACAGACGGCCATTTACGAGTATCAGCTGGCCGACATTACAGGCATGGACGTAAATGACATCGCCGTGCGGCACGCCGTGGCGGCCGCCGTATCGGAGGCATCGAGTTACCTGAACGCGAAATACGATATCCGGGCCATCTTCTCGGCCGAGGGCGACGCCCGCCACCCGCTGCTGGTCGAGCACGTCAAGAGTATCGCCGTGTGGTACATCATAAAACGTGCGAACACCGACATCATCTTCGACCGGGCGAAAGAGTATTACAAAGCGGCCATCGACTGGCTGAAACTCGTTGCCGGGGTCGGAACCGACGACGAAACCATCGCCCCCGACCTCCCTCTGCGGCGTACCGAAGGAGAGGAAGGCGGAAGTGTCGCCACCCCCTTCCGTTTCGGCAGTCATCCGAAGTTTGACAACGGACTCGACGATATGTCCTTTAATTACCGTTTAAGAGGCTTGAATCATGACTAACACACGCACGTCCGGCAAATCCCCCGTCCGAGGCGGAAAAAGGCCGGAAAACGGCGGAAAACAGAGTTTCCGCACACCCGCCCGACGGGACGGTTACGTAACGAAAATCGTTCCGAAAACCGTGACGCGGACGAGGGCTGATATCGCCCTTTGGAAGTCCGCCCTGCGCGCGGCCGACAATGTGGAGAATCCTCGCCGTACTCGTCTGCAAAGACTTTACGCAGACATCATGCAGGACGCACATCTCACGTCCCTCGTGGAACTGCGCGTGCTGTCCCTGCTCGGCACGCCGTTCACGCTCAAACGAAACGGCGAGGTGGACGAGGAGTGCACGGCACTCCTCGCCTCCGCCGCGTGGAAACGCGATATCGACCGATTCGCATGGGAGGAATTGCTCTACGGCCATTCACTAATCGAACTCACTACGTCGCCGGATGGGACGCCGCAGGTAACGCTGCTTCCGCGTACAAACGTAGTCCCCGAACAGGGCGTACTGCTTCTGTCGGAGGACGACGGCGACGGCATTCGCTACCGCGAGGCGCGCGAATACGGCACGTGGATTCTGGAGTTCGGAAGCCGCACGGAGTACGGTCTGCTAAACAAAGCTGTCCCGCATGTCCTCTTTTCGCGCTTCGCCCAATCCTGCTGGTCGGAGCTCTGCGAAATATACGCCATACCGCCCCGCGTTCTCAAAACGAATACACAGGACCCGGAGATGCTCGACCGGGCCGAACAGATGATGCGCGAAATGGGGGCGGCCGCCTGGTTCATCATCGACACGAACGAGGAGTTCAGCTTTGCGAAAGGTGCTGACACAAATGGCGACGTATACAACAATCTTATCCGCGTCTGCAAGGAGGCTTCATCGCTGTTGATATGCGGTGCGCAACTCGGCCAGGACACGTTGAATGGCAACCGCTCCAAAGAGGAGAGCAGCCAGAAGCTGTTCGACAAGATTATCCAGGCAGACCGAACGCGAGTACAGGGGTACTGGAACGAAATCATTCTGCCGGCCCTCGTCCGTATCGGAATAGTCCCCGCCGGACTTACCTACGAATATCAGCAGGAGGAGGACTTGGAAAAGCTCTGGCAACAGACGCACCAGGCCATGCAGTATTTCCATGTCGAGCCGGAATGGATACGCAACAAATTCGGCATCGAAGTGACCGGCGAAAAGGAGACCGGCGCGCTCTCCGTACCCCTTGCGGCCCGTGACGGTTTTTTCGCCTGAGCCCGGCTAATTATTACGCCGGGCT
>ENA-UESU01000593-UESU01000593.1-human-gut-metagenome-genome-assembly--contig:-NODE-593-length-29563-cov-25.600149_pt1 | contig 29563 bp, 27 predicted proteins | sample MGYA00243007_ERZ508008 | MGnify/ENA primary metagenome ERZ508008 (study PRJEB26167, sample SAMN06115399) | human gut metagenome | host: Homo sapiens | place: China:Henan | collected 2016-06-23...
CCTTGAGCTGACCGTTTCTTGTATCGGTAGCTGCGTCTACGGTGTACTTATACTCAGTGTCGAGTGCGGAAACGCCGATCTTGGAAACGTCCATTGTGTAGTCGGAGTTTACATACTTGATGATGTAGTCAGCCTCTGCAAGGAACATATCAACCTTGTCGTCAGCAGCTGCGGAAGCCTGAGCCTGGAGAGCAGCGTCAAGCTTATCCTGGTAAACGCCGTCGTCAGAAGGATTGATTACCCAGTTAACGGTGATTCCCTCAGGAACGGTGTAGTACTTCTCGAAGAAGCCCTTGAACTCTTCGTTCCAAGCGTAGATGTTGAATACCTTGCCTTCGCTCTCGCTTACGGTGATACCGGTACCAGCAGTCTTAGCGGAATCATCAGCCTCAGCAGCGGGTGCGCTGGACTCCTCAACAGCGGAGCTGGACTCGTCAGCAGGTGTGCTGGAATCAGCAGCAGAGCTGTCAGCAGCGGAGCTGGAATCAGCCGGTGTGCTGGAGCTTGTTGTGTTGCTGGAGCAGCCAGCAAAGGACAGAACTGCAGCAGATGCGAGCAGAGCTGCTAAAATTCTTTTCTTCATAGATTTTTCCTCCCAAAATAGGTTTCATTTTGTTCCCGAGGGAACTGAATTAATCATCAAGGTTCTCGGGTAATTATACTCTGTCTGAAGCGTTTCAATCACCGCCCCTTGATTACATTTGTAAGTTTATCATAAATCATTTCATTTTTCAACCCCTTTTTTAGAACTTTTTAAACAGAAAAAATGGGAAAACGTTTTCAATTTTCACCTCTTGTTCATATTCACAATACAAAGGGGTGAATCGTTAATTTCAGTTTAATTTTTTTGTTAACTTAATTTATCCGCGAGTTAATGCGATTTCCTTGACGTTCATGCCTTGTTGTTACTTTGCTGTTACCGAATTTGTAACCGTTTTGTAACCGCTTTGTAATCATTCATTTGTGCAAATCGCCGAAAAATCAGCAAAACCGCAGTGTAAACGATATCATCGCAATTTTCCTGTATTTCCTATTACAATCACGCTCGCGGGTGTTCCCTGTTCCATTCATCGCCCACTCCGCTTTCACATCAATTACACACTATTTATGCATTTTCGACAATCCGCCGATTTTCATGTTAAAAACAAAATGTCCCCGCAGCCGTAGCCGCAGGGACATATAATTCAGTTATCAGACGGGGTGAACCTTGTTGGTCTTGTCAGCATGGTCAGCGTCGATGCCTACCTGTCTGTCGCGGCGCTTCTCGAAGAACTTCGGAGCAACCTTCGGGAACATTGCGTAAGTGAGCACATCCTCAACGGAAGCGTTCTCAACGTACTGCTTGACCTCTTCCTTCATTGTGTCGAACTCGGGCTTGAGAAGGTCGGCAGGGCGGCAGGTGATGGGCTCCTCTGCGCCGAGGATCTTCTTCTGGAACTCAGGATCGATTGCGACAGGAGTCTTGCCGTATTCGCCCTTAACGAGACCCTTGAACTCCTTGGTAACAGTCTTGTAGCGCTCGCCTGTAATTACGTTGAACACAGCCTGAGTACCAACGATCTGTGAGGTAGGTGTAACGAGGGGCGGGAAGCCGGAATCCTTACGAACACGCGGAACTTCCTGAAGAACAGCCTCGAGCTGATCAGCCTTGCCAGCCTGCTTAAGCTGAGACAGCAGGTTGGAGAGCATTCCGCCCGGAACCTGATAGATCAGCGCGTTGGTATTGGTAGCCAGCATGGAGGGATCCAGCAGGCCGTTGTCGATGTACTTTTTGCGGAGCTTCATGAAATAGTCACGGATAGAGTTCAGCTTCACGAGATCAAGACCGGTGTCATACTCTGTGCCCTGGAAGGTAGCCACGATGGACTCAGTCGGAGCGTGGGAAGTACCCAGTGCGAGCGGGGACATAGCGGTATCGACGCCGTCAACGCCTGCCTCAACAGCCTTGATGATGCACATGGAAGCAAGGCCGGAAGTATAGTGGGTGTGAAGCTGGATCGGGATCTTAACGGTAGCCTTCAGATCCTTTACAAGGCTTGCAGCCTCATAAGGAGTCAGCAGAGCCGCCATATCCTTGATGCAGATGGAATCTGCGCCGGCATTCTCGATCTGCTTAGCGTAGTTCATGTAATACTCGTGAGTGAATACCTCGCCGAGGGTGTAGGAAATAGCTACCTGAGCGTGACCCTGCTCCTTCTTGGCTGCCTTGATGGCGGTCTCGAGGTTGCGGATATCGTTCAGTGCGTCGAAGATACGGATAATGTCGATACCATTTGCGATGGACTTCTGAACGAAGTACTCTACCAGGTCGTCAGCATAGTGACGGTAACCCAGCATGTTCTGACCTCTGAACAGCATCTGGAGCTTGGTGTTCGGCATTTCCTTTCTCAGGATACGGAGTCTCTCCCACGGATCCTCGTCCAGGAAGCGTATGCAGGAATCGAAGGTCGCGCCGCCCCAGCACTCAGCGGAGTAGAAGCCGATCTTGTCCATCTCGGAGAGGATAGGACGCATTTCGTCCATAGACATTCTTGTGGCAAGCAGGGACTGGTGCGCGTCACGAAGAACGGTTTCAGTTATCTTTAATTTTGCCATTTCTGTTCTCCTTAATAATTACGCGTTCAGTGTAGCAACAACAGCGCCGGTCTCAACAGCGTCGCCCTTGTTAACGTTAACGGAAGCAACAACGCCGTCCTTATCGGAAACAATGTCGTTCTCCATCTTCATAGCCTCGAGAACTGCGATAACGGTGCCATTTGTAACCTTATCGCCTACCTTGACCTTAACGTCAACGATAGTGCCGTTCATAGGAGCGTTAACGGTTGCGTTGCCCTGTGCGCCTGCGGGAGCAGCCTTCTTAGCGGGAGCTGCCTTCTTGGGAGCGGGAACAGCAACGGGGGCTGCAGAGCCGTCAGCCTCGTCAACAGTTACATCGTATGCATTGCCATTTACTGTGATGGTGTATCTTTTCATGTCAAAAACCTCTCTATGTTTTAATTAAAATACGAAATTAACGTGCTTTCTGGTGGGAGCAGCTACTCTCTTGCTGGAGCAGATGTCAACAGCGGAAGCAACTGCCTGCTTGGTATCCTCAGCAGCGATAACGCCGTCGATCATGCCGAGGGAAGCAGCCTTGAACGGAGTGGCGTCAGCCTCTTCGCCCATGAATACCTTGACAGCCTCGGGGCTCATCGGAGCGATAACAGCCTTCTCCCATGCGTAGGAAATGTCAGCGCTGTCGAATGCAGCGTAGGCCGCGCCGATTGCCTTGCCGGTTATGAGGTTGATCTTGGTCGTGGTAGCGGAAGCGTAAACCTGAGCGAGCTTAGCGGCGTCGCGTACGGAGCCTGCAAGCTCAGCAGCGCTGGAAGCCTCGAAGCCCTCGGTGTTTACAACTGTAACTACCGGAATGGAGAATACGTCAGCGAGCTGAACGAATCTTGCGATTTTAGCGCAGTCAGCAGCGGTGAGCTTTGCAGCCTTATCGGTAGCTACGAAAGCTACGGTTGCCCAGTTAACGCTTGCGAATGCGGTGTAAGCAGCGGTGCCGAACTCAGCGCCGAGCTCTACAGTGGAGTTCTTGTCAGCGAGAGCCGCAACAAGGTCAGCGCCCTTCATGGAAGCGGAAACCGCAGCGTCGTTCTCTGCGAAATCATCGTTGCCTGCGAGGGAGATGTTGTTTGCAGGAAGGATAGCAGCCAGCTTCTTAGCCTTTGCGATAGCCTCTGCGTCGTCCTTAGCAAGGATATCGGCAACGCCGGACTTAGCGGCGTTTGCAGCCTTGCCTGCGCCCTCGAGCTTGCCGTCGGGTGTGTTGAACGGAGCGTTCAGGAACAGCTCAGCCTTCTCTGTCATGATCGTAACGTCAGCCATGGAAGCGATGACGGCAGCCGCGCCTGCGCATACGCCGGTGATGACCGCGATCTGCGGAACTACGCCGGAAATAGCAGCGGAAGCCTTGATTATGTCGCCGTAGTCAGCGAGTACTTCCATACCCTCGTTGATGTCGCCGCCCTTGCTGTCGAATACTGCGACAACGGGAGCGCCGTTCTTTGCAGCGAGCTCATACAGCTTCTTGATCTTGAGAGCCGCGCTCTTGTCAACTGCGCCGCCCTTAACGGAAACGTCCTGTGCGTAAGCGTAAACAGTCGCGCCGTTTACTGTGCCGTAGCCGGATACTACGCTGCCTACAGCTCCGTCAGCCGACAGGAACTTGTCGAGCTCGTTAAAGCTGTCCTCGTCGAAGAGGGCATTCAGTTTCTTTCTTGCGTCGCTGTCAGGAACGTTCTGTTCCATCTCAGCCAGTGTCTTTGAAAACGCCATTTTTTCTCCTCCATACCTGCTATTGAGATCGGTGCAGACATAGCTGCCCCGTCTTAATTAAAATTTATCCACAATAATTATACTACATTGAATATGAAAACTCAAGCGAAAATCTGAGATTTTTGCATTTTTTATCTTATGCATTAAAACCATTGCATGAAATGGTTAAATTTTTGTCAATTTCAACAAATCTTTATAATTCTCAAATCATCGCTTGAATGCAAAAATCATTTGCCTCTCCTGTTCTGACCTTTTCCGACAGAAGCACGCAGAGAACGCATCTCGTCCTTGGTCAGGTCGCGGTAGGCACCGGGCTTGAGCATTCCGAGCTTCACACCGCCGATGGCGATACGGCGCAGTCTGCCGACCTCAAGGCCTACTGCGGTGCACATGCGGCGTATCTGGCGGTTTCTGCCCTCCTTGATGACGAAGCGGAGCACCGTTCTTTCCGGGGATTCGGACAGCACCTCCACCGTGCAGGGGAGCGTCTTTACGCCGTCGTCAAGCTCCACGCCGGACATCAGCCGGGAAAGCTGATCCTCGTTTACCATTCCGTCAATGGTAACGCGGTATGTCTTGGGAACGTGCTTCGACGGGTGCATGATGTCGTTCGCGAACTCGCCGTCGTTCGTGAAAATAAGCAGACCCTCGGAGTTGCGGTCGAGCCTTCCCACCGGGTAAACCCGCTCGGGAACGTCGGTCAGCAGGTCTGAAGCTACTTTCCTGCCCATCTCGTCCGCCATGGACGTTACGTAGCCGCGCGGTTTGTTAAGCATGATGTAGCGCTTTTCTGCGCGCTCCGCAGCTATCTCCTCGCCCTCGACGCATATCAGGTCGTTGTACGGGTCAGCCTTGTCTCCCAGGGAGCAGGGTCTGCCGTTGACCGTGACTACGCCGGCGGAGATCAGCTCCTCCGCCTTTCTGCGTGAGCATCTTCCGCTGTCTGCAATGATCTTCTGAATTCTAACCTTTTCCATATTTATCCTCTCTATGTACGCCCTCCCGGGCGGAATCAGCGCATCACTGCGCAATTTATCTACACATATATTCCCAGTTTTGACAGTATCGTTTCAAAGAATCCCGGCTCGGTGTCGTCCGCCTCCACGGCTGAATCAGCCAGAAGCGGGCAGGCGCACACGACCTTCCCGTCAAGCAGGAACCTGATTTCCCCGAGCTGGTCTCCCCTGCCGACGCTCCCGTAAACGAACCCCGGGAGGTAGACTTCCCGGACGATCCTGGTGCGCTGCTCCGGAGTGAGTGCCAGTGTGCGCGCCTGCGCGTAAACTCCAACGCTCTGACCTGTTCCCGCGACGGCGACCCTGTTCGTGCAGGAAGTCTCCAGCGGGTACGCCTTCACCTTCGTGAAGCCGTAGTCCAGCATTTTGGCGTGGTCGTTCCAGTCGTCTCCGGCGTTGAGCGTTACCGCGACCAGGGTAACTCCGCCGCGCTCAGCCGCAGAAACCAGGCACCTGCGCGCGTTGTCCGTGAATCCGGTCTTGACGCCGATCGCGCCATCGTAGCGCCTGAGCATTTTGTTGGAGTTGTACAGCGTACGTTTATACGGCGGATTCCCGAACTCCACCTCCGCCGACTTACACGCCGCCACCTCGCGGAACACCTCGTTCTTCATCGCGAACGCCGCAAGTTTTGCGAGATCGCGGGCGGTGGTGTAGTGCCCATCGGCGTCAAGACCGGAGGGCGTGACGAAATGCGTGTTGGAAAGTCCCAGCTCCTGCGCCCTGGAGTTCATCAGCTCCACGAACGCGCCTATGCTTCCGCTTACCGAGACCGCCGCCGCGTTTGCCGCGTCGTTCCCCGAAGGGAGCAGTATCCCGTAAAGCAGGTCGCGCCGGGACACCCGGTCGCCCTCGCGCAGACCCATGGAAGTCCCCTCGACAAGTATCGCGAGCGGATCCACGGTGAATTCCCGGTCGAGGTCGCCGGCTTCAATGGTAAGCAGGGCGGTCATGATCTTCGTGGTACTCGCCATCGCGCGGTGTTCGTCGGCGTTCTTTTCCCAGAGCGCCGTGCCGGTGTCCGCCTCAATGACTATCGCGCTGACCGCCGAAATGTTTTCCGGAGCCGCTCCGACCGTCACGGAGCTTCCCGCGGCCGCCGCCAAAGCGGCGAGTACCGCCGTGATTCTTCTTAATTGTCGCTTCATATCTGCACCTCTCTGATGTAATTTCTTCCATCATAGGGTGCGCAATATCAGCGGATTTTATTCAGCGTCGTCAGATTCGTCTGCGGAATCGCTGTTTTTCTTGCCGACAAGATCCTTTATCTTCCCGATAACGCCCGGAATAGCCTCTACAACGCCTTCCAACGGGCTGGTCTTGCCTGCGCCGCCGAGCTCCAGCAGTTCAACGTCGCCGTCGGTCTTGATCACGATGAACGCCTGCGGCTTTACCGTAACGCCCGCGCCTGCTCCGCCTGCAAACTTCTCAGCCGCCTGTGCGGGAAGGTCGCTGCCGCCGGAAGCAAACCCGAACGACACCTTAGAAACCGGGATTATAGTTGTTCCATTAGGCGCGGAGATAGGATCGCCGATGATGGTGTTTACGTCCACCATCTCGCGGATCTTCTCCATTGAAACGCCGAGGATTCCTTCAATTGCATTTGACATGATAAAACTCCTTTCAAGCCTTTATATTAATGTTACTTTCTTAGCTTATCAACTGCGGCTGCCGCGTCCTTGCGGGACATGTAGTTCCTGATCAGCCTGCCTGCGACCCAGAACAGGAAAGCCAGCGCCGCTATCACCGTCAGCCTTGCCGTGAAACCGCATTCCGTGCGGGTCTCCTCGCTCTGGAAATTGCAGGTCACATTGAACTTCGGGTCTTTCAGCGTAAAACAGCCGTCCAGGAACGCAAGCGCCGCTCCCGCCGCCATGTTGGTTTTTCCGAACTTTATCGCAGCGTCCGCAGCGTCGTCCCCTCCAACCGAGATATCAAGCCGGAAACCGGTGACGCGGGTCGCTTTAAGCAGCCTTTTCAGCGGCTTTCCGAGGCTGTCCCAGACCAGCTTGACCAGCGCGAAAATATCGCTGAGCGTCAGCTTCTGACTCTTGGGTTTGTCAGATTTGGGAGGCTTCCCGGATTTTCCCCGCTCCGTTTTCTGCGATTTTTGCGTTTCCTGCGGTTTATTCTGCTCAGCGGACTTGCTTTCATTCAGCGTCTGTGGGTCCGCAGTTCGTCCGCCGCCGGGCTCTTCCGATTTCTCAAGCTCAGCCGCGGACTTCACGTCCTTCTCAGCCTTCTTGTCGCGGCGCTTCTGCTTTTTGGTTTTCGCCGGAATTCGCACCAGAGTTACGAAAAGCCAGCTTATTATCAGCCGGAGTTCCCCGGGGTCGGAGTAGTCGAACCGCACCTTTACCGAGGTCATGAGCAGAATCAGAATGACTGCCACAACTGCACCTGCAATTATCCAGCCCATTTCCTCACCTCCGCTGCAAACTCGCTCAGCCACTCAGCCGCCTAGTCGCTTAATCGCTGCCGCTGAAATTCATCTCGTCGAATTCCTCAAGATCTATCTGGTCGGTGCTGTCCGGTATCGCCGGAAGCCCCTTTATATCGGTAAGCCCGAAGCACCGCAGAAAGTTCTCCGTAGTCTTGTAGGCTATCGGACGTCCCGGCAGGTCGAGTCTGCCGTACTCCTCGAGTAGATCGCGCTCCACAAGGCTGTTCACAACGCCGGAGCTGTCGACTCCGCGCACCTGCTCCACAAAACTCTTGGTGACCGGCTGGTTGTACGCCACCACTGCCAGAACCTCCATCGCCGCCTGGGACAGCGGCACCTGCCGGCGGGTCTCCAGCGCGGTTTTGATATACGGCGCAAACTGCGGCTGAGTCATCATCTGGTAGCTGTCGCCGAGCCGGTTTATCCGGAACGCGCTTCCGTTTTCCGTGTACCGGTCGTTCAGGCGGTCTATGATTTTCAGTACGGTATCCTTTTCGATCTCGCATGCCTCGGAGAGTTTCGCTGCGTCTATCGGCTCGCCGCACGCAAACAGCACGGCTTCAATTACCGCCATTCCTTCGCTGAATTTCACTGCTCCGCTCCCTCCGTTTCTGCGGGTTGTTCATCGTCGGACTTTCTCCGCAGCCTTACGCTGTTTCCGTCCTCAGATATGAATATCCTGCCCTCTTTCGAAAGCTCAAGTATCGCAAGGAACGTCGCCACGGTGCGCGACCGGGGCTGTCCCCTGTAAAGCTCGTCCATCTGCACGGTTCCGTTCCTTCGCAGGCTTTTCAGCACCGCCACAATTCCGGTGAACACCGTAACGTAGCTTTTCGCGACGATCGGGCGTATCGACCTCGGGCGGTAGCTTGCCTTCCTGCGGGTTCGCTCGTTGAGCGCGCTGTAGGCAAGCATGAGTTCCTCCGGCTGGTGGAGCTTGTGGTAAGACTTGTCGATGTCAAGTTCCATAGGTTCCCTGACGAAAACTACGTCGCCGAGGTAGCGTTTTTTCAGGCGCTCCGCCATGGTCTTGCACAAGGCGTACTCGATAAGCGCTCCCTGGAGTTCGCGTTTCATCTGCTCGGCTTCCTCCCGAGGAAGCAGCGCCGCAGACTTTATCATTATGAGCCGCGCCGCCATCTCAAGGAAATCGGAGGTGATCTCCAGGTCAGCCTCCGCCATTCTGCTGAGGTACAGCATGAACTGATCCAGCAGCACGCTTATCTCGATGTCCTGGATATTCAGCTTGTGCTTCTGTATCAGCGCGAGCAGTGCGTCCAGAGGTCCTTCGAATATCTCAAGCTTGAAGCTAAGTCCCTCCATGCGTCACCCGAGGAAGAACGAAGCCTTGTCGAGAAGCCACATGATACCGTTGCAGGCAAGTCCGAACGGAACGGAGAGCACTCCGAACATGAGCAGCGCGAAGAATACCCAGTAGATTATCTGCTGATTCTTCTGCATGAAGTAGACCGCCTTGCCCGGCAGAAAGCTCGCCAGTATGTTGAAACCGTCGAACGGAGCGATCGGCACAAGGTTGAATACCGCCAGGTAAACGTTGATCTGCGCGGTGTAGTAAAGACCGAGGGCGATGTAAGCGCCGGTGGTGGACGTGAGGTTCATAAGAACAAGCTTGTACGCTATTATCATGATATAGCTGAGCAGGATATTCGCGAGTGGACCTGCAAGGGAGGTCAGCGCCAGCGCCGCGCGTGGCTTGACCTTATTGCACCTGCGTATGTCCACCGGGGTGGGCTTCGCCCAGCCTATGCTGAAGAGCATCATCATTACCGCGCCCATCACGTCGATGTGAGCGAATGGGTTCAGCGTGAGCCTTCCCTGACGTTCCGCGGTGTCGTCGCCAAGAATCTTCGCCATAAGGCCGTGGGCGCACTCGTGTATCGGGAACACCACGAAAATGATGACAAGCACCGAGAATACCGACAGAACAACGCTAACCACCTGGGATTCAGTGACGCTGCCTGAAAATAAGAGCATGAATAATTCTATAAGAGGTCCTCGAAACATAAAATCTCCTTATAACTTTAGCCTGTACACAAATATACAGTATATATTATAGCGCAGTTCAGCGGATTTTTCAAGTATCCGGACAAAAATAATTGCGCATTCCGGCAGAAAATGCCCAAATGCGCAATAATATGCGGTTTTATGAAGACGGTCAGGTCTCACTGAGCTTCCCGGGTGAAGGTGTAGGTATGCTCGGAGCCGTCTGCGCCGTTCACTGTGTAGGAGATGGTGCCGTCCTGCTCGCTGAATGTCAGTTTCAGCAGCGACTTCCCGTCGGGTGCCTTGACGTTCACACCATCGAAGGCGCGCTCATATTTGAGCGTTTCGCCGGTGGCTTCCCCGCTGGACTGGGTAAAGGTGCGGTCGGTGAGGGTCACGCGGAGCTGAGTTCCGTCCTCGGTGGTGCAGACCCAGTTTCCTTCTATCTTCGCGGTGTCTATCGAACGGCTGCATGCCGTGCAGACCATCAGAACGACCGCCGCGGCAGCAAGCGATTTAATTAATTTTCTCATGTAGATTCTCCTGTTCAAAATCATGTCCGGAGAATATTGTACCACAAAACCCGCCGTATGTCAACAGAAAACAAAAGCCCGGCGCAAAGTCCGGGCAGATGTATCGGTTTTGAACTGAATTACTCAGCAACCTCAGCGGTAGCGGCAGCCTGTGCGGTTGCAGCAGCCTCTGCGGTGGAAGCAGCAGCGTCAGTGTTTCTCATGAATACGTACTTGTAGGTAACGTCGCCAACAGCTACGCCATATGCTAAGATGTCGCTTTCAGCGTCGTAGGTTACGGGAAGCTCCATGCCGTCTAAATCAACAGTGATGCCATTCTCGGTTACAGTGTAGGAATAGTTGCCTTCAACACCCATAGCCATGCTGTTGTAGGAGTTCTCGTCGATATTAACATAGATCAGGGTATCCTCAGCGGAAACATTGTTTGCAGCTGCAAAATCAGCAACGCTCATTGTATTGGTGCCATCGTTGATTGCAGCGAGAACCCAGTCGCCGTACATAGCGGAAGCGTCGAATGCGGAAGCCTCAGCGGTAGCGGGAGCAGCAGCCTCAGCAGTCTGTGCAGCCTCTGCGGTAGCAGCAGCGGTGGAAGCAGCCTCGGCGGTCTTTGCAGCCTCTGCGGTGGAAGCAGTGGAAGCGTCGGAAGCAGTGGAAGCGTCGGAAACAGCGCTGGAGGACTCGGAAGCGGAAGAAGTGTTATTGCTGCAGCCTGCGAAAGACAGAACTGCTGCGGCAGCTACGATAGCTGCGGTGATCTTTGTGAACTTAGTCATAGTAGTTTCTCCTCAAAATCATATATCTGTTATTTGTTGTAAGCATCTGCCAAAAAACAGCAAATTCACAACATGAGGAATTATAACACACAACTAGTCGCTTGTCAACTACTCCGCATATACTTTTGGCTGAAGGCACAAAGTTTCTCAACCGTTGTTTAAACTTTACTGTTCAATTTTACAAAATTATGAAATGCAACCATGTAACCGTTTACAAATTACAAACGTCACCTATTATAGGAAACTGCTGTCAGTTTTCCGCCGGTTTCGGATTTCTTCCGCGCTTTACAACTGTCGTATATCCGTCCGCCGTGAAAGTAAGTGTGTCGTCCTGCGGCGAATATGTCATCAGAATAACCGCGCCGTCTGTATCCCTTATCTCCGCGCCTTCATCGGTTATACGGTAGTTCAGCGTTCTGAGAACTCTGTCGCCGCTGGTAATGTCAACGCCCTGCGCCGTGAAGATCATCATCTTCTCTTGATCCTCGTCGTTCTGCGCCGCATATTCCCAGTAATCCTGCCCGTTTACGCTGATGACGCTCCAGGTGCCGTATATCCAGTCGGCTATGTAGTCGACCTCTGCGGACTGCGGATATTCGCCGCGTTTGAATACGGCAAAATTGTCCGCCTCATCTATCATAGTAAGGGTGTCAGCCGACGGGTCATAGGTCAGCGTCAGGGATTTCTCTCCCCAGCTGTAATATATATCAGCTCCTGCGTCCGTTATGGCATAGCTATACTCCTGCTCGATACCCACAGTTCCGTTTCTGACCAGGACTTCCTCGCTGTTGAAAATAAGCTGCAACTGCTCCGTAAGCCCGTTCGCGAACGCGTAATCCCAGTAATCCTGCCCGTTTACGCTGACGGCGCTCCATGTTCCGTAAATCCAGTCGGCTATGTACCCGCCCTGCTCCTCTGGCGCGGACGTATCCTGCGTAGCTTCCGTCTGCGCGGCGGTGGTTTCTGCCGGCTCAGGAACCGCTTCCGTCTCGGAGACTTCCTCCGGCTGCTCTGTCGGCGCTGCGCTGGTTGTGACCTCCGCCGTGGAGCTGTCGGTCTGCGAGGAGCTTTCGTCCTGGCTGGAAGCATTCCCGGTGCAGCCTGCTGCGAGTACTATAGTAATAAGTACTGCGGCTGCCATGTATTTTTTCATATTATCACCCCATTGATATTGTATCACATTTCGCGCTTTTTCGCAATAGCGGAGTGATTTATTTTTTCCGGTGTATTATCCCGAAAAATCCGGGAACTATATGCACATACCCCACATTATAAAGGTCACCTCTAAAGAAAGGACACTGCACAATGAAAGACATGTTTTGCTTCCAGTGCCAGCAGACCGCCCACAACACCGGCTGCGAGGGCAAAGCGGGAGTCTGCGGCAAAAAAGCCGACACCGCGAACTACCAGGACGAGATAATCGGAGCGCTCATAGGGCTCGCCCGCGCCGCTAAAAACGGCAGACCCACGGAGTCCACTGACGCGCTGGTTGAAAAAGCGCTGTTCACCACCATCACCAACGTAAATTTCAACAATTCAACGATAAAAGCCATCAAGACCGAGGTCGAGCAGGAAAAGCACCGTATCTCCTCAGAAAAGTTTGAGGACTACTCAATGCCGGAAATCTGGGACGGCAACGCGGATATCCGCTCGCTGAAATCACTGGTTCTGTTCGGGCTGAAGGGTATGGCGGCCTACGCCTACCATGCCCGGGTGCTCGGCAAGACCTGCCGGGAGGTCGACCAGTTCTTCTATGAAGCTCTGTACCACCTCGGCGAGGACGAGCCGCAGGACGTGCTGCTTCCGCTGGTGCTCAAAACCGGCGCGGTGAACCTCAAATGTCTGGAGCTTCTCGACCACGCCAACACCGAAGCATACGGCGACCCTGTCCCTACGGAAGTCCCACTCACAATTGAAAAGGGACCGTTCATAGTGGTCAGCGGTCATGACCTGCACGATATGAAGCTGCTTCTGGAGCAGACCGACGGCAAGGGCGTAAACATCTACACCCACAGCGAAATGCTCCCCGCACACGGCTACCCGGAGCTTAAAAAGCACCCGCAGCTCAAGGGAAATTTCGGCACCGGCTGGCAGAATCAGCAGTCGGAATTCCACAATATCCCGGCTCCGGTGCTGTTCACCACGAACTGCATAATGCCGCTGCGCGAGAGCTATGCCGACCGTATTTTCACTACCTCCGTCGTGTCGTACCCCGAAGTAACCCACATCGGCGCCGACAAGGATTTCACCCCGGTTATCAGGAAAGCGCTTGAATGCGGCGGCTACGACGAGGACAAGGAAATGACCGGAATGAACGGCGGACACAAGGTCATTACCGGATTCGCGCACAACGCCGTACTGAAGCATGCCGAAAAGATAATACAGCTTATCAAAGCCGGAAAGATACGGCATATATTCCTGATCGGCGGCTGCGACGGAGCATCCCCCAGCCGCAGCTACTATTCTGATTTTGCGCGGCTGACTCCCCCGGACACGCTGATACTCACCCTAGCCTGCGGAAAATACCGCCTCAACGACATGGATCTTGGCGATATCGACGGGATCCCGCGAATTCTCGACATGGGGCAGTGCAACGATTCCTACAGCGCCGTGCGGGTCGCCTCCGCGCTCGCCGAGGCGTTCGGCTGCGGAGTAAACGACCTGCCGCTCACTCTGGTGCTTTCGTGGTACGAGCAGAAGGCGGTATGTATTCTGCTGTCTCTGCTTTATCTCGGGCTGAAAAATATAATTCTCGGTCCGACTATCCCAGCGTTTGTTTCACCGGCAGTGCTGGAAGTGCTCCAGAATGAATTCAAGCTCCGGGCGGCGACTACTCCGGAAGACGACCTGCGCATGATATTGGGATAATTGTCAGACTTTTGTAAACCCTGAATTTCAGAACGTCCGCCGGCTCCCTGCTCTGACAGAGAAGCCGGCGGCGGTTTTTTCCGCTGACGTATAGTGGCTGTGCAGTCATTACGCCTGATTTTACCCCAAATTCATTGATAGTAAATTGTGGAGTTAATTAATAAGCATAGAAAAACGGCTCTATCTGTGGATAGAACCGTTTTTTACTGAGATATTTACTTATCCGGCATAATCAGATCTTCTGAGCCCAAACAATATTGTTGCGGCTGCGGCAGCGTGCAGTTCCACTTCAAAAACGCTGCCTCAAGGTTTCGAGGGTATCATGATTTCTCGATATATTCAGTTGGATTTGAAATCTAGCAGGCATCTCCGCATATTTGCCCACGATTTTAATTGCGCTGCGTCAGTCGCCTTTTTTCTCCTCGCGAACTAACGCAGGCTCCTCAGATACACTGCCGTCTTCATAGCCGTCAAGGAACAGCGACGTATCTCCGGCGTACTCCCTGGTCTCCTCGGGCATTTTCTTCTTTTTCAGGCGCGAGGATACGAACTCTGCAAACAGCAGGTAGATAACCGCAAACACCGGAACGCCAAGCAGCATTCCCGGAATTCCGAACAGACCTCCGCCTATGGTGATGGAAACCAGCACCCAGATCGCGGGAAGTCCCATCGAACCGCCGAACAGGTGCGGCTTGATAACGTTGCCGTCGAGCTGCTGGAGCACCAGCACGAACAGCTCGAACCAGATGACCTTCACCGGATCAACCAGCAGTATCAGGATACCGCATGGAATAGCTCCGATGAACGGACCGAAGAACGGTATGAGATTTGTGACTCCGCAGACTACTGCAAGCAGCATGGGGTACGGCATTCCCATAACGAGGCAGCCTATCGCCATCGCAACAAAAATTATCAGCGCGTCCACGAGGTTAGATATTACGTAGCTCTTGAAAATCGAATTGGTTCGGGAGCCTACATAAAACACCCGCTGACATATATTGTTCTTCAGAAACGCGAAAAGGATCTTTTTTGTCTGAGCCAGAAGCCTCTCCTTGCTGAACAGAAGATATATCGCAATGATAAGTCCGATCACGACATTCTTCAGACCCGTCAGCAGCCCCGCCGCAAACTGGAATACGCCGCTTGAAACGCTGCTCATGATGTCCCCGGCCATCGGCTGAACCATCTCGGATATTTTCTTTACGATCGACCCTATTTCAGTAAAGCTGTCGGAGATAAGACTTGCGATCTCCGGATTGTTCGCGAAGAAATCCTCAAGGAATGCGTCCAGCTTCTTGATGTACCCGGGCATCTGGTCGGCGAGGTCGACCACGCTCTTTGCCACGCTCGGAACTACAGCCACGCAAATCCCCACGACTGCCGCAAGAACTATGATATACGCGATAGTCACCGAAAGCGCGCGTGCCGCGATCTTACGGCGGCGTGACTTCTTCTCCATCGAGGGACCATGCTTCTCGAGTGTGCGGACCACCGCAGTGGAACCGACCTTGGATTCCGCCAGTTTCTGCATCACTATGCCTTTTTCAGGCGGCGGATTCTCAACTAGCTTGTGGAAGAAAGTGCGCTCGATCCACATCATGAGCGGATTCACGATATACGCTATTACGATACCGCAGATAAGAGGTGCGGAGACGCTTCCTATCCATGAAAATCCGCTCTTGAACGAGTCGAATTTAAATACAAATACTACGAACAGCACCGCCAGCATAATGACGATGAGCGAATAAACCGCGATGGTAGTGTATTTCTTGTTCCATTTTATCTTCAAAAGCGTGTCCTCCTGCTAAAAGCAATCACATATCATGCTTATTGTAACATATTTAAATACACATGTCAACCGGAACATGTGAGAATAAGTTAATTTTTAACTTATTCACGTATATTTCACAATTGTTAGGCTATATTATCCTATGTACAGAGATTTACAGGGATCAGGCGGGAATGTTCACATGTTCAGCTATATTATGCCCGGATATCTTCAAAAGGAATCAATCGGAGGAATCAATCACGCTGTATAATTATTAGAAAAATCGCAGCGGAAAATGTGCATTATTAACAAAACGAAACATAGCATATGCCACATAATGGGGTTATTGGGCTGTTATTAAGGTCAACCGGCGCTTGTTTTTCCATTTTATTCCTTGAATATGTAATATTTATCGTTTTGATTTCTGTTAGGTGTCATTTTCACCCGCGCCATATTGTAAAATAATATAAGGTGCAATACATTTTTTATTGGAATGGATTTCGCATAATTTTTTTATCAAGTAAGGAGAGTCCACATGTTTAACAACCGAACAACCGACGGAAGAAACAACATCTGCGGAATCAACGTTGCAAAGCTGCGCAAGGCATTGAAGATCTCACAGCGTGAGCTTGCAGACAGACTGCAGGTCATCAATCTGGATATCGACAAGAACGCAGTTCAGAGAATCGAGTCCGGTCAGAGATTCGTCACAGATATTGAGATAATCTCTCTGGCAAAGGTTTTCTCTGTCACCGTTGAGGATCTGCTCAAGGTTTAAACGTTTTATATTATTAAAATGGGGCTGTGATTCACAGCCCCTTTAGTTTATTGCCTTCGGCCTGAACCGTTCAGCGGAGTATCTCCCCGGGAACGATATCCGCCATCTGCTTGTAGCCCATCTTGCTCGGGTGGAGGTGGTCGCCGCTGTCAAACTGCGGAAGCATTCGCGTCGGACGCTCAGGGTCGGCTAACGCTCTGTCAAAGTCTATGCACCCGTCGATGAGGTCGGTGGTGCGTATCCACTCGTTGAACTGCCCCCGCACATCCTCACGGAACGGCGCATAGGTACGCCAGCCCTCGATAGGAAGCAGCGTCCCGACGTACACCTTATACCCCAAGCCGCGCGCCTGATCGATGTAGTACTTCATGCAGTCGGCAAGCTCCTGCGCGGTGGGCATGTCGCTCATCGGGCGGAACGGATTCACCTCGGTGCCCACTGGGTGGATTATATCGTTGATGCCATGCTGGATTATCACCGTGTCCGCTCCATCGGTGGGGACCTCGTGGGAAAAGCGCTTGCTTCCCATCAGCCCGTAGGATTCGTAGGTTATGCAGTTATACTCCCGGAGCATTCTGGTTCCGCTCGCCGCACGGCGTATTACCGCAGTATGGAGCTTCTCCTCACGGTTGCAGCGCAGCGTGAGGTACTCCGGCCAGTCCTGCGCGGTGATGGAATCCCCGTAGCAGACCACCGTGCGGTTCTCCGCGGAGGTCAGCACCGATACGTTGCTGAGGAAGTAGATAACGCTTATGCCGCGCTCGATCTCCTTCGGGATTAGCTCGGTCTCGGTCATGTCGCCGATGGCGTAATAGCCCTCGGTCAGCGGTCCGCTGGTGAACACCGCCGATCTCAGCAGCGTGAAATCCCTGAACCAGAAGCTGACAGTTATAAGGCTCTGCGGCTCCACCTCGCAGGGAAGCTCATCGGAAACTATGTTTTCGCCCGCGCCGACGGTCGCCTCGCGATTCCCGCCGAATGTAACGGGGTAGAACTTCCCGCCAATGAACGCCGTCACCTTGTTGAACGTCACCGGCTCGGTACCGCAGAAATTGTCGAACGTCAGCCGAACGGCGGTTCCGCCGAACTGCGAATAAATCGGATAGCGGAAAGTGATGTTCCTGTTATATCCCTCGGGGCGGTTTTCTCCTATAGATATAGCGTTGCCCCAGACGCTTGCCCAATACTGTTTCATGCTGTTTCCTCTCTGTTCTGTAATTTCTCCGTTAGATATTATATAACGCAGCCGGGAAATTGTCAAGCCGTGCCGCGGCACGGAATTAACAGTGAATTATTCCAAATTTAACGGCAAGATTCTGACCATTCGGACAAAATGCGTTAAAACGCTTGACTTTTTACTGATTTAATAGTATATTAATAACATAAACTAAAAAGGAGTTCAAACATGAAAAAATATGTCGGCAAAATAATTATTGCCCTGTTCATCGTTCTGTTCATCGCAGGCTGCTTCATTCAAGCTCCGATCACAGAAGCGATAGGGTCGCTCTGGTCGCTGCTTCCTCCGATAATCGCTATCGGACTGGCGCTTATCACCAAGGAGGTATATTCCTCGCTGTTTATCGGTATCCTCACCGGAGGTATCGTGTACGCGGCAGCCACAAACGGCGGTTTCGAGGGAATGTTCACCACCGTTATCCAGGAGGGTCTCATCGCAAACCTGGCGGATTCCTACAATGTGGGAATACTGGTATTCCTGGTGGTACTAGGAGTTATCGTCGTGCTTATGAACAAGGCGGGCGGAAGCCGCGCCTACGGAGAATGGGCGGCGGCTCACATCAAAAGCCGCAAGGGAGCAGCACTCTCCACATTCCTGCTAGGCGTGCTCATCTTCGTTGACGACTACTTCAACTGCCTGACGGTGGGCTCTGTAATGCGCCCCGTTACGGACAAGCACAACGTTTCCCGCGCTAAGCTCGCGTACCTCATCGACGCTACCGCGGCGCCTATCTGCATTATCGCGCCTATCTCATCATGGGCGGCGGCTGTCAGCGGAACCGTCGAAAGCGTCAACGGAATCAGTCTGTTCATCAGCACCATTCCCTACAACCTGTATGCGCTGCTGACTATTCTGATGGTAATTTTCCTCGCAGTCACCGGATTCGACTTTGGTCCCATGAGGACTCACGAACTGAACGCACGTAACGGCGACCTTTTCACCACCCGCAACAAGGTCTACGAGGAGGACGCTCAGCCCGCCCACTCCTGCGGAAAGGTCATCGACCTGATACTCCCGGTTGCGGTGCTGATCGTGCTGTGCGTTCTCGGCATGATATACACCGGCGGATTCTTCGGCGGCACCGGATTTGTTGAGGCGTTCGCAGGCTGCGACGCTTCCTACGGATTGTCGCTCGGCTCGGTTGCGGCTCTCGTGGTTATAATGATATACTTCATGTGCCGCAGGGTGCTCACATTCACGGAGTGCATGGATTCCGTTGCGGCGGGATTCAAGCAGATGGTTCCCGCGATTCTGATCCTCACCTTCGCATGGACACTCAAAACCATGACTAACCACCTTGAGGCTGGAGCGTTCGTTTCCGGCATCGTAAAGAGCGCTACCGCCATCAGCATTCTTCTGCCGGTTATCCTGTTCGTCGTTGCGGTTGGACTGGCGTTCGCTACCGGAACCTCCTGGGGAACCTTCGGTATACTTATCCCGATAGTTACAAGCGTTTTCAGCACAGAACTTGCCAATGTCGCCGAGACCGGCGAGATCCCTCAGATGGTTATTGTGTGCATTTCCGCATGCCTTGCAGGAGCGGTCTGCGGCGATCACTGCTCGCCAATTTCGGACACCACCATCATGGCTTCCACCGGAGCGCAGTGCGACCACGTGAACCACGTATCCACACAGCTCCCCTATGCGCTGACCGTTGCAGGAGTGTGCATCATGGGATACCTTATCTCCGGATTTATCCAGAACGTGTTTGTGGTACTGGGCATTTCGATAGTTCTTATGCTCGGACTGCTGTTCCTGCTAAGAACCGTTATCGGAAAGAAGCAGAACTAACGATCAAACGGTATATCAATACGTTAAGTATCAAAACGTGAGACTATCAAAAAGCCATCTTTCTTTTTCAACGAAAGATGGCTTTTTCGATATACAGCTTAATGGCAGAATAATTTGACGTGAAGAGGTTAAAGCAAAATATCTCCGTCTAAAAAACGGGGACATTTGGGAACCTCTAAAAACCGGTTTGAAAAGGGAAAATGGGTAGAGTGCGCCGAATGCGATGAAAGCCGACGAAGTAAGGCTGTATGCCTTACGAGGAGGTTTGAAGAAGCAGTCGGTGTGCTATACACATTTTCACTCAAACAAGGTTTTTAGAGGTGACCATTTATTACATCTGGATTATCCTCTGTTACGGCTCATGACCGCGCCAACCGCCGTGAATCCCGCAAACACCAGGATATTCACGCAGACGATGCTCGCACCGCCGGGAGTTCCGAACTCGTATGAGATCACCATGCCCGCAATGAACGTCACCACTGAGATGACCGCCGAGCACACCGTGACCGCCTTGAAGCTCTTGAACACCCTCATGCTGCACAGCGCCGGGAATATTATCAGGCTTGAAATCAGCATCGAGCCCATCATGCGCATTCCGACAACAATTGTTATCGCAGTCAGCAGCGCGATCAGCATGTTGTACAGACCCGCCTTTGTTCCAGTCGCGCGGGCGAAGCTCTCGTCGAAGGTTATTGCAAAGATCCTCGTATAGAAGAACACGAAAAGTATAAGTACCAGCAGCGCCAGAACCACGCTTATCACAACGTCCTCGTCGCTTATCGCGTAGATACTGCCAAATAAGTAGCTGTCAAGGTCGCTGTTCATTCCGGACAGTGAAACCGCCATTACGCCTATCGCAAGCGCGCCCGTGGATATAAGCGCTATTGCGGAATCCCCCTTTATCTTGCTGCTTCCCGAGATCCTCAGAAGCAGAAAAGCCGCCGCGATCACCACCGGAACCGCCACTGCCATCGGCGCCCAGTTCATCACCGCCGCGATTGCAAGCGCGCCGAATCCAACATGAGAAAGCCCGTCGCCTATCATGCTGTAGCGCTTGAGCACCAGGCTGACTCCGAGAAGAGCCGCACACAGCGAAACCAGAATACCTACCACCAGCGCCCGGAAAAGTATCGGCGTACTGAAAAACGCGGAAATAATGTCACCCATTGACCGCGCCCCCTTTCAGAAAATCCGAGGCACTGCTCATGAGGAACTCCTCCGGTGTGCCGAAAAACCAGCTCTCCCGGGTAAGACCCTGCCGCATGCATAGGATATGCCCCGCGTATTTCAGAGCCGCGCTGACATCGTGAGTTACCATCACGACTGTAACTCCGCTGCGGTTTATGTCCGCGATAAGCTCGTACATCTCCGCCGTGACCATCGGGTCCAGCCCGGACACCGGCTCGTCAAGCAGTAGCAGCTTTGAAGTCGCGCACAGCGCCCTCGCAAGAAGCACCCGCTGCTGCTGACCTCCCGAAAGCTCCCGGAAGCTGCGCTTTTTAAGGTCGGATATGCTCAGCCGCTCCATGTTTTCGGCGGCTTTTTTGCGTTCGCGGTCGGTGTAGAAAGGTCTGAATCCCATCGAATTAAGGCAGCCCGAAATCACGACCTCCCCCACGCTCGCCGGGAAATCATGCTGCGCGCCTGTCTGCTGCGGAAGATATCCTATCTCGTTGCGGCGAAGTCCTCCGCCGAAGGTGATCTCGCCGCCCACCGGTTTTTTCAGCGACAGCAGCGACTTCACCAGCGTGCTCTTTCCGGAGCCGTTTTCGCCGACTATGCACAGGTAATCCCCGCTCTCCACGGTGAAGCTCAGATCCTTCACCACCGTCATGTTTTCGTATGACAGCGTGAGATTTTCAACTTTTATCAGATGTTCGCCCATATATGTCACTTGCCTTTACAAAATGTCAGATAGTACTTCGTAATTGCGCTCCATCAGAGAAACGTATGTCTCCCCCGCTGCGAGGTCGTCAGCCGAAATGTTGTGGCAGGTGTGGAACTCCACGACCGGCAGCCCGGAATCCTCCGCAAGGACCTCGCCCAGCCGCCTGCTCGAAAGCTCGATACAGAACACCGCCGGAACGGAATCCGGCTGCCGGAGCTTATCCAGCAGGAATGTCATGGTCTGCGCGGACGGCTCCGTTTCGCTTCCGCAGCCCGGGAACGCCGCGTAGTAATTCAGCCCGTAATGCCTGAAGAAATACAGCAGCGGGAACCTGTCCCCGAAGATGAAATAACGCTCCTCGCCGCTAAGAAGCTCCGCGAATTTCGCGTCCAGCTCGATTATCTTACCCGCATAGGAATCAGCGTTCGCCGTTACCGAATCGGCATTCTCCGGGAAAAGCTCCGCGGCGCGCTTCCCGAGCGCCTTCACGATCGCGGAAGCGTTGTCCGGGGAGGTCCACACGTGCTCGTCGTATTCGTCCTCGTGTTCTTCCTCGTCATGGTCGTGCTCCCCGGCGTTCTGCATTCCCTCGGTGACTTCCTCATCGAGAAGCGAAACCGCGTCCGTCATGCGGAAGGTCTCCACCTCCGGCGAGGATTTCAGCACGCTCTCGACCCACTGGTCGGACTCGCCGCCGTTGTAGACGAAAAGGTCGCAGCCGCTTATCTCTACGATGTCCTTTGCGGAGGGATCGTAGCTGTGGCTCTCCTGACCGGGCTTGAGCAGCATCTTAATGTCCGCTGTATCTCCGAAAACCTGCCGCGCAAAGTCATACGCCGGAAATATCGTCACGATGACCTTCAGCTTCCCGCTGCTTTCTGATTTTTCCGGGCTGGTACAGCCGCACAGGGAAACTCCCAGCGCAGCGGCGGCAATAACTGCAATTATCTTTCTGAATCTCATTTATTCTCCTTGTTCTTCTGTTCCTCTGACTCAATGGTGCGCTGGCAGTCGCTGCAAAGTCCGTAGATAACGGTTCTCCCGACATCCACCGCAAAGCCGTGGTTTTTCTCTATGTGCTGCTGCATTTCCTTCATGAAGCCGCAGTCCATGTGTATCAGCTTCTGGCAGCGGTCGCATTTCAGGTGGAAGTGGCTGGAGCATTTCTGCTCGTCCATTAGCTGGTAGCACGCACCCGAGCCGTCCCCGGTAAAGCGCTTGAGCACCCCCTGATTTGCAAGCTTGGTGAGAGTCCTGTATACCGTCGCCTCGCCCACCGTCACCTCGCCGCTCGTGATTATATCCTTTGCGGTGAAGCAGCTTCCGCGGTGGCGGCTGAAAAACTCCACTATTTCGTCACGCTGTTTTGTATTGTAATTGTTTCTGTCCAAAGTGATCAGCTCCTGCGAATTTGATTTTGATTTTCACTTTCAGTTTCATATTATAGCATACTGTTTTGCATTTGTCAAGCGGCGGGGAAAAATTTGTTGATTTTTATAATAGTGTGTGCTATAATAATGTTAACCTATAAAAACCCGGACACGAGAGGTTTTTAGAGGTTACCTAATGATAGTACCTTACTTAAAATAATAGGTGGTGATACCATGCTGGATTACTGCATGTGCCCGAAATGCGAGCGCATGATAATGCTGGATTCCGACTTTGAAACGGGATTCTGCCTGTACTGCGGCACGCACATTTCCTATCAGGACTCCCGGGAGTTCCTGCTGGAAGGGCTGAAAAGCGCCGTTCCGGATGACATGAAAATAGAGGCCGACCTCAGCGAACTCATCGACGAGGACGACGCCTACACCGACGTCTACGGCACTGACGAATGCCGCATGGAATGCTCAAAGGCGCAGGAATACATGGGAAAATGGGATTTCGCCAACGCATTCAAGCACTACACCGCCGCGCTGGAGTGGCTCCCGAAGGACTTCGAGGCGTGCTGCGGAAAGCTCACCGCCGGAATTCTAAAACTCAACGACGTGGAAAACTGGGAGTCCTACCTCAGGGACTGCACCGCGCTGATACGCTCCCAGCCCGACTGGAACATGGCGCAGAAGTCGCTTGAATACTCGCTTGATATCCTGAAGCGCTTCCTTTCGAAGGGCGGAAGGTTCGTTTCCCCGGCGTACACCTACGGATTTTTCAAGGAGCTGTGCGACAGCTTCCCCGCGCTGCGTACCCAGGCGGCTGTGATACTTGCGCACTGCGTGAATGTCGACAACGCGCCCTACACCGACGCGGCGCGGCTGGATCACGAGACCTCCCGCTTTGCGGTGGGCAGCTACCCGCCGGAGCCTGACAAGAACCTCGCGCGGCATTTGCTTCTTATAATGAAGTACCACCCGGACGAGCGCGCGAAGCACACGCTGATACGCGCCGTGTATGTATACGACCGCGCGGTGTGGCTCAGGAACCACGACAACGCGCGTATCGACGACGTTCTCGACTTCCTCGAGCAGATGTTCTCCGGGAGCTATTCCACCGAGGACAGGAAAGCCGCGCTCGACGCCGGCTGCGACCTGCTGCTCATGCGTGCGCTGGAGCCTGCCTCCACACAGCGCGAAAAGCTGATGTTCCTCACTGGGGTGTACTCCTTCGGGCAGATACGCCGCATGGAGCGGTTCTTCAGCGGAAGCGCGTTCTTTAACCGGCTCTACCTTGAAATTTACCTCAAACAGCCCGGCGCCAGTCCTATCTCATCGGAGTACCGCCGTATCGAAGAAAAGCTGAAAACACTTAGCTGACAGAAAGGAAATCACCATGGCAAATATAAAAAAGCTCACCCGCGACTACGGTGAGATCATCTGGACCGGCAAGAAATGCATAATGGGTATGCCTATTTCGTTTACACGATACATTCTCACCGACAGCAAGCTGATAACCCGCGTGGGTCTGCTGAACCTAAAGGAGGACGAGATCGAGCTTTACCGCGTTTACGACAAGTCGATGAAGCTGCCGTTCGGTCAGCGGATAGTAGGCTGCGGAACAATCACGCTGCTTTCCAAGGACTCCGACACCCCTACAAAGGTTATGCAATCCGTAAAACACCCCCGCGATGTAAAGAGGCTGCTCGACTCCGCGATACAGGAGCAGCGCGACAAGTACAGCGTCCGCGGCAGGGACATGATGGGAGCCTCCGCGCACATGGAGGACAGGGACGGCGACGGTATCCCCGACCCGCCTGAGTTCCCCGGCCGCCCTATGGTCTGAGCGCAGGTTCAGCAGTATTTTTCCCAATAAATGCAGTTTATTCCACAAATGCCGCATGATTGGGTGGCAAATTCCTAAAAAAATACTTGATTTATTTCTCGCCGTGCTATATAATATATTTATATATTCTCAAAATCAGGCGCCTTATTCCGGCGCCGATACGGTCTCTGTTAAATCGAAGGAGTAAAAACCAATGTCAGACAAACTGGACGGACTGAATGTCTGCCTGATGAACGACTCGTTCCCTCCTGTTATTGATGGAGTTGCAACGACGATACTTAATTACGCTGAAATAATCAACAACGGACTTGGCAAGGCAACCGTAGTTACCCCGGAATATCCCGGCGCAAAGGACGATTTCCCATTCCCGGTGGTGCGCTACACCAGCATGTCCATCACTGAGAAGATATGCAGCTACCGCATGGGATATCCGTTTTCCGCAAGCAAGCTGGATTCCCTCACAAGCAGCGGATTTGATATTATCCACACCCACTGCCCTTTCGCGTCAATGCTGATGGCGAGAGTCCTCAGAATCAAGACCGGCGTGCCGATGGTGCTGACCTATCACACCAAATTCGATATCGACATACGCCGCGCCCTGCCGACAAAGCTCATGCAGGACCAGGCGATAAAAATGCTCATCTCAAACATCTCCTGCGCTGACGAGGTCTGGACGGTAAGCGAAGGCGCGCGTCAGAACCTTATCGACCTCGGCTACGAGGAGAACGAGCACCACCGTATCCGAATCATGGAAAACGGCGTTGACTTCCCCCGCGGAAGAGCAAACCCCGAAGACGCGGCGGAACTCCGCGCAGAGCTTGGAGTGGAAGGTCACGGTCCGGTGTTCATCTTCGTGGGACGCCTGCTGTGGTACAAGGGAATACGTCACATTCTCGACAGCCTCAAAATACTCGATGAAAAGAATATCGACTTCCGCATGATGTTCGTAGGCGACGGCGCCGACCGCGCCGAAATCGAAACCTGCGTCGACGAACTGAAGCTCCGAGAAAAAGTGATATTCACCGGCGCGATATACGACCGCGAGGAACTTCGCGTGTACTACACCGCCGGCGACCTGTTCATCTTCCCGTCGCTTTACGACACGAACGGAATCGTAGTCCGGGAGGCGGCAGCCTGCGGAGTGGCCTCCGTGCTGATAAAGGGAAGCTGCGCCGCAGAGGGGATCACCCACATGCGCACCGGAATCCTCACCGAGGACGACCCGCAGGCGATCGCCGCCGAGCTGGAGTTCGCGGCTTCTCACATCGACGAGGTTCGCCAGATGGGCGACCACGCAATGAACGAGGTGTACATGTCCTGGCAGACCTCGGTTGAGAACGCATATCGCCGCTACGGCGAGATAATTGAGGAATGGCGCACCGGAAACACCAGCAACCAGGAAACCGAGCTTCAACAGGATCTTTTCACCGGTATCAGCCGCGTCACCGACGCAGTCCAGAAGTTCCGCAGCATTCCCGCGGTCTCCGCGATACGCGAGAGCAACAGCCGGAACATGGCAAAGTACCGCGCCCGCAAGGAAGAAAAGAAAAAGCAGGAATCCGAGTAACTCCTGCCGCAAATACAATTGAGACCTCCTGATAAATCAGGAGGTCTCAGCTTGTCGAAAAAGTATCTTTTGCCCGTGAAGCGGGCATTTGAAATCAATTTTTTGACCCAGCTTTGCCGGGTCAAAAAATACTTCTATCCGCGCAAGTGTGCGGTTTGTCGGCTTTGCCGACAAACCGTGCGCGCGGCGTGGATGTTCGGCGGAAAAGTCCCAACGGGACTTTTTCGCCGGTCTCAGACCTCCTGATAAATCAAGAGGTCTTTTTTTATCTGATACCCAGGCTGTCCGCGATGTCCTGGAGCCTGTCCACCGACTCCCTGAGCCGGGCGAACTCATCGTAATTCTGGCGGTACAGCTCCATCATGTAGGCGCCGCTGTAGCCCAGCGCGTCCATCTCCTGCATGAGCCTGCGGAAATCAAACTCGCCGTGCCCCACCGGGAGGCAGTCGCGCTCGACGGAGCCGTCGCTTATATGAAGGTGGACGATGTTCTCGCCGAGGGCGCGGATATACTCGAACGTATCGCCGTGCGCGCGGCGAACCTGCTTTAAGTCCAGCACGAACCTCGCGTACCCGCCAAGCTCCCGCTTCATCATTTTCAGGAACTCAAGGTCGCCGGAAAGGCAGTAGCTCACGTTTTCCTGCGCGACGGTCACGCCGTATTCCCTGCCGGTCTCCGCGAGCAGTCTGAACTGCTTCACGTAATGCTCCGGCGGGCACTTGCTGCTGAGTATCGCGCCGTGGAGCACGAATATTTTCGCACCAAGCCGCTTCATGGTCCCGAAAAACTCGCTGTAGAGCTGTATCATTTCCTCAATACGGCGGTCGTAGGTCGAAAACAGGTACACCGACTCCATCGGCGACGAGAACGGGTGAAAGCTCAGAACCTCAATGCCGTTCTGGCGGCAGGTCTGTTCTATCTCCCCCACAACCGGGTCACGAGCCTCACAGGTACTGTTCGCAAAAAGCTCCGCGCAGCGCACTCCAAGCGCCGCAAGTTCGGCGAATGCGTCCTCGGCGTGCAGCGGATACAGCGACGCCGACGATACTCCTATTTTCATTGCTCCACCTCCGTAACAATGTCAGTATACCACAACTGAACGGAAATTTCAAGGCTTATTTCTCAAGCTCCACGCGGACTCTGCCGTCTTTCAGCACAAGCTTTCCAGCGCAGGCATTTCCGCTGCGGTCGAGGAACCCCTTGAGCGTGATGGAGCTTCCCTTGTCAAGTATACGCTTCGCCTGGGTCTCGCTGACCTCCTTGCCCCATATTTCCCGCGGAAAATAGAATCCGCACGCGCCGCGGCTGTCCTCGCAGGAATATGACTTCGGGAACTCGTAGACGTTCTTTCCGCAGTTCGGGCACTTGCCTATCACAGTAAGCCTTGAGAACCGGAACGGATTTTCGTTTCGCGAGGTCTCGCCCGCGTTCTCCCTGATCAGCTGCTTCGTGAACGCGATTATATCGCTCAGAAACTGCTGATCGTCCGCTTCGCCCTTCGCTATCTTCTGGAGGGTGCTTTCCCACTCGGCGGTCATTGCGGCGGATTTCACCTTCTCCGGCACGACGTCTATCACGCGTATTCCCTTGTCGGTGGGTATGAGCTGCTTTCCCTTGCGCTCGACATACTGCCGCTTTACAAGGGTCTCGATTATCGCCGCCCTTGTGGCGGGAGTTCCAAGCCCCTTCTTTTCTACGTCGTCGTCATCGTCGTAGCTGTCGCTGCCGGCTCGCTCCATTGCGGAAAGGAGCATATCCTCGGTGTAGCGCTTCGGGGGCGTTGTCTTATGCTCAAGCGGCTTCACCGACTTCACCGGTATCTCCGCGCCCTCGACAAGCGGCGGGAGCACTCCGGAAGCTTCCTCGGCGTCGTCCTCGTCCGCGTCCTGGGAAAGCCCCTTCAGCCCCGCCTTTATTGTGGCTTCGAGCTGCTTCCAGCCGCCCTGGACTACCGTTTTGCCCCGGGCTGTGAAATCCATGCCGCCGCACTCGAGCACAGCGGTCACGGAATCGCAGGTGTTCACCGGGGACACCGCCAGCAGCAGCCTTATCGCAATCAGCGACAGGACGTTCCAGCAGTCCTCCGGCAGCCTTGTGAAGTCGTAACGGGAGATCTCCTTCGTAGGAAGCAGCGCGTGATGGTCGCTGACCTTCTCGTTGTTTATCAGGCGCTTTATATCCGGCGTGCAGCCCTGCGCGTCGTAGTCCGCGCCGAACTTGAACGCCGCCGCAGTGCGCCGTACCATGTCAGCGGCGGTCTGCTCCATATCATCGGTGATGTAGCAGCTGTCGGTGCGCGGGTAGGTTATCAGCTTGGATTCGTACAGCTTCTGGGCGCAGTCCAGAGTCTGCTGCGCGGTGTAGCCGTAGAGCTTGTTCGCGTCGCGCTGGAGAGTCGTCAGGTCATAGAGCTTCGGCGGGTTGGCGTTCTTCTGCTCCTTCACCACGGACTTCACAACGGCAGTTTTGCCGCATTTCGCCGCGGCCTGCTCCGCCTGGAGCGGCTCGATTTTTCCGCTCTCAGCCCTGAATTTGCCGCAGTTCAGCTCCAGCGTGAAATACCGCGCGGAGGCAAACTGCTGTATCTTCTTCTCGCGCTCCACCAGCATTGCAAGGGTCGGGGTCTGGACTCTGCCGACGGAAAGCAGGCTGCGGTACTTCACCGTGAAAAGCTGCGTCGCATTCATTCCGACGATCCAGTCCGCCTTATTGCGTGCTAGACCGCTTCGGTAGAGCGCGTCGTAGTCGCTGCCCGGTCGGAGGTGTTCGAACCCATCGCGGATAGCCTCGTCGGTCATGGAGCTTATCCACAGCCGCTTGAACGGCTTTGTGCACCCCGCCTGGAAGTACACATAGCGAAACACGCACTCGCCCTCCCTGCCTGCGTCGGTGGCGCATATTATCTCGTCTACGTCAGGTCGCTCCATCAGTGCCTTGAGCTTCTCGAACTGCGGCGCGGTGCTTTCCGCGACGGTCCAGCGGAACTCCTCCGGGATTATCGGCAGGTTGGACAGCTTCCAGGGCTTGGCGTAGCGCTTGTCGTACTCCTCCGGCGAGGAAAGCGCGACAAGGTGCCCGAAGCACCAGCTTACTATGTATCCATTTCCCGAGGTGAACCCGTCGCCGCGCTGACGGTCAGCGCCGATCATTCGCGCGATAGAATTTCCAACGGAGGGCTTTTCTGCAATTACCAGCTTCATGTGTGTTCCTTTCAGCCGGTCTGCCGCGCACCGAAACTTCGGTCTTGACAACCAGCGTACAAAGTGTTAAAATAAACGTATAAGGTAACCTCTAAAAACCTCCTTCACGGCAGATTTCTATGACTTATATCATCTGCTTCGTTGTCAAACCTTGA
>ENA-UESU01000620-UESU01000620.1-human-gut-metagenome-genome-assembly--contig:-NODE-620-length-28720-cov-18.290961_pt1 | contig 28720 bp, 32 predicted proteins | sample MGYA00243007_ERZ508008 | MGnify/ENA primary metagenome ERZ508008 (study PRJEB26167, sample SAMN06115399) | human gut metagenome | host: Homo sapiens | place: China:Henan | collected 2016-06-23...
CCTGCTCCGTCATGGCAACCGTTAATACAGATTTTGACATAATCTGTATGGACATGGAAGTAATCCCTTTGTACCAGGTCGCAATGTTTGCCAATATACACAACTACTATCATTGGAATACAAGAATAGACAACAGGACGGGCAAAACGGCTTTCTTATCCCATGGCCTCCAAATAAGCTACCACCCTTTACCAGACAAAGAAAAGAGAACTGACGGAACAGGAAGCCGGGAAGAAATATACGAAAGGATCAGGGAGAAGGACTGGGAGATCCTGTTTTTTCAGGCAAGGGACCCGGACGCCAGAATAAAGGGACACTGTACGGGTGATTATTCCGGAACTCCCATCTTTATAAACAACAAATGTAGAAAAGGAGTTTACAGGTTTAGGACAGCCATGCATTTTGAAGGGGACGGAAAAGATACCCTCCTGACAGCCTTTCTTGAACTAGATAATGAAATAGAAATTGACAGTTCGGGAAGGAGAATCGTAACTATAGAACCCGAAAAGGAAGAAGAACTGCATTTCATAGAACATAACGGATGGATATGGAATACGGATTGTCCCGGATTACAGTAAGAGAAAAAAGGATATATAGAAAGAGCCGAACAAGCATATTTATATTATATCATGAGAATCAACGGGTCAGTCAGAGACGAAAGTATGGAACGGAGTGGAATATAAGACATAGCTGAAAGACAAAGGGAGGTGTAAATAAAAAAATCACAAAAAAGGTACAAATGCTTAAAGAATAGTGTTTATTGTAGCTTTTTTATAACATCCTACGGTTATGTAATACTCTCTACTATCGTATGCTTCCGTCTCTGACTAACCTACAATGGACTGTAATAAGGATACAGGATCATGATATAATATATATTTCCGCCTGTAATAGTACTGAAATTCTTATATTTGAAGAAATAATACTCATAATAAGAGCGTTACATTGAACAAAAAGCTTTATCTTTGCAACGTCTGACTGGAGAAATGGTCAGATATATAGAAAGCGTTTTTTGCTTTATCCTAAGATCAAAGTCTGGAAAATTTTGAAACTTAGAAGGATAGAGACAATGTAACGCTCATTCTGTTTTGTATATGTACTTGATACAGCCGATGTTGTATCCATACATAACATTATAGCGTGAGTATTGTTTCTTCATATTCATTTCTAAGTAGGTATTTCCAGACACCAGATCTTGATGAATAGCAGAACAAGTCCTCACGCTTTTCTTGTATAGCCAAACTTAATGCTGACTTCGAGGGGCTTATAAGTACATAAAATTTTATTATGCTAATAGAAACGTTATTAATGACAGGCTCTCTAGCAGTTAGCTACAAAGTTGGAAAGGTTCTTGCCAGAGCATTAGGCAGATGTCCGAGCAAAGAAATAGAAAAGAAAAGAGATTCTCTCCAATCAAAATTAGACATAATGATAGACTTTTACAAAAGTGAAGATATAACAATGAGATCTTTACTTAATGAACTTAACGAAGAGTTAAGTGAAGTTGTTTCAGAAAAAGATTATCTCAAAGTGGAAGTCAAAGTTGAAAAGTATTGGGATATTTACAAAAAAAAGGTTGGATAAAAGACATGAAGATATAACAGAGTGGTACTTATTTTAATTTTTAAGAATCATAACGTTAATGTTTTATGAAGCAAAAAATAGAAAAATGTCTGTTTATCATTAGCCAACTAATGAATGGTGGAAAATCTTTGAAAGAACTGAACGAGCGATGGTCTTCTTCCGAATATTTCGACAAAAAAATTACACCTAAATCATTCGGTAGATATAAAAATGAAATTGCCGAGATTTTCAAAATAGACATAGACTATAATAAAACGCAACTTTGTTATGAGATATACGATGTGGAAAGCATAAAAAAAAATAAACTGTATTCTTATTTGCTGTCAGCATATCATGTCCATAATTTATCTTTGCTAACCATGAAACACAAGGATAAAATTCTTTTGCCAAAACCTCCGGATGGAGCTAAATACTTGTCTATTGTATTGGAAGCTATAGATCGGAAACAGAAAATGATGCTTCACAAAAAGACTACCTCATATACGATAACTCCATGTTTCTTGAAAGTATGGGATAATCGTTGGTATTTGATTGCTCATATTGAAAAAGAAGAAGATGCTACATTTATAAGTTTGGATACGGTTGACGATTTGGAGCTGATTGATAAATATTATAATGAAAAGCCTGACTGTTTTTATGAACAAATAGAAAATAATCATAGTCAGGAAGAGCGGATTATAGTGCAATATTCTTCTTCTCTTATTGATAGGATTATAAAATTCCCTTTTCATCCTTCGCAAAAGAATATGGGTGAAGGTGTTTTCTGTTATGAAATAGCTTTAACAGAAGAATTTTACAGTAATTTGTTGGCGTTAGGAGAAAACTTTGAGGTTTTGTCCCCTCCATATGCAAGGATAGAGGTTAGGCGTATTGCTAAAATGATTTATAATAAACATCAAACTTAATTTCTTAGCCAATAGGACAATTTCTGTCTTATCGATTGTTTTTCTTTGTGGCATAAATTTAAAATTTGTACTTATGAAAATTCTAGATGAAGATTTGAAATTCCTTTCATCATGCCCCAATGATGACTTGAGAGTACTTACAGATTATTTGACAACAGACAAAGACGGCAAGTATCGCTGGTGTGAAGAACTTACTAAATCACAGGTATATCAAGACTGTTATCCTGATAAATTGCCTATGATGTGGAGTGATATAGCTCATGAGTTACAGAAGTTTGGAGGAAATACGATTTTAAACGCTGTGCGTGGGCATGGTATTCCTTATCATGAAATACTGATAGATGTGTGTAAACACATGAAAGTTAATTTCAACAAGAATGCAGCAATAGAGTTGATAGAAGATTCTTTGTTGCGCACAGTTGCAGAAAAAGCTATTGAAGGAATGTCTATGGAAGACATGGAAGATTTAATAAAATCAGCAAATATAAAAACGGCAAGTTATTCAAAAGAGGCAATGGTTACAGCATTGCAGATAGCAATACGCATGGGAGGCTTTGCTTCATATAAGATAGCTGTAATCGTAGCGAATGGAGTTTGTCGGGCCTTACTAGGACGTGGGTTATCATTAGCAATGAACGCTGGTCTTACGAGATATATGGCTGTTTTTGCAGGACCAATAGGGTGGCTTGTTACTGCCATTTGGACAGCAGCGGATTTGGCAGGACCTGCTTATCGAGTAACGATTCCTTGTTGTATTCAAATTGCTTTTATGAGAAAAATGTATTGTTTAACAATAGAGGAAAAGCGCGAAATACTGCAACTACCTCTTTTATAAGATAAAAAGTAATTTTCAGCCTCAACTAAACAGTAAATTTCCTTAGTTAGATATTAATTTTTCTTTCTAACTAGGGAAATTGTCTTATTGGAGAGAAAATAAATCAAAACCTTCTAGAATACATAGAAAATCTGTGTAAGAATATAAATTGCACAATATATGGACTTTAATTTTAAAATACGACTGTTAGGTTTCTACAATGAAGAAAACCAGCGCATGGATGAGGAGAAATTTAAAAAAGAAGAAGCTAAGCTTCTAGCAGAATTATTAGATAAAAGTTTCTCTGAAATTGATTCTGATGTGGATACATCTTTTGTTACTGCATTGAAGGGAAATGGAGTTTTTATATTTCGGGATGCAAAATACAATTTGTATGCCTATTATCCTCGTAAACACCTTGCTAAAATAACTGAAGTTCGCTATAATAAAAAAGTAATTAATGAAGTTGATTTAAACTATAAAGAGTGGTTTGTACCTGGTCATCCATTTGTCATAAAATCAACATCTACAAATGTAGTAAATTTTTATAGTTTGACAAAAGAATGGACTTCATTTGGTATAGATAAAAATTCTGTACACAAATCATGGAATGACTATTTCATAAAATTAGGGAAATCGACTTACGCAATAGACTACCAAGAACCTATTGACATTGCAGAATTGAGAAAACTCATATTGCACAAATGGGTTTGTTTGGATGAACGTGATATGCAAAGCGAATGTGGAGATTGCGATGGTTGGGATTATAGTGGCTGCGATATGGACAGATGTAGAGAGGATTGTGATGGCTGTGGAGGGAGAAGATATAAATGTAATAATAGCTGTTTCAATATTCGAAATAGAGTAGCTGTTGTAATTTGTTATCGTTCTGAAGTTGTCAAACAAGACTTAAGCGAAGGTTTCAAAATTTTATATGAGATAGAAAAGCCGCATTCAATTGCAGCAGATAATTTGTGGAAACAGTATCAAGGTTTATTAAAATCTTTATTGGAAGATTGCAAATTTATACAACGTCATCTCGGAAACATAGAAATAATGGACGGATTTATGCAGCAATATTCATCAGCTTCTTGGCTTCAAGCTAAAAGACATGAAAAAAATCCTACCATTGAAATAAAATGCCGTTTTTCCGGCGTGAAAGTCGATTCATATCTTATTTCAGAAAAGGGCATTTCTATTAGAATAAAATATGACGGTTTCCTGTTTTGGCGGAAAAGATATGAAATATTATCTTTTAAGGGATATGATTATTATTCAGACTCATTTGTAAAGAAAGAATTTAAACTGGAAGAATCTAAGAATGAAAGGAGAATAGAGCAATTAATTAATAAACAAAAATCCGGTCAACTTAGATGCCTTAGGTTAACAAAGGGAAGAGAAGATTATTGGAACTATACCTTTGAATGAGTTGTATACTTTTTAAGAATAACTAAAAACTATTTCGCTTAAATTGTCACTGTTCATAATTTTGTATAAATAGAAAACTACAGGATTCGGGGTTTATACTTGAATCCTGTCTGTAAATATAGTAATAAGTTGGTTAAATATCAATGCTTAATTCCTTTATTATTCTCTTTTCTCACTATATCTCTTTTATTGCATTTCTCCATTGTTTTAATATAGAAAAAGAATTAACAGGACTACTTGGGCTAGTAGAATACAATTCTATTGGATGGATTTTCTGTAGCAAATTATATACCATTTTCTTATAATAGCTATATGCCTTTTGCCCATTAAAGCAAATTTTTCTAATCTTGGGGTGTAACTTCAGATATGTTTCTAAATCATTCAACCGCTCATTCTTAATAGCCCTATCACTATTTCCATCACGTTCACAAGATTCAAGAATATCCCATAAAGAGATTTTATTATCTAACAATAACTGTTTTCTCTTTTCATAAGGAATAGCATAAACTTCTTCAAAAAAAGGCCAATTAGGGTCACAAATTCTAAACATGATATCCCAAAATAAATTATCTTTATTCTGATAATATTGCTGATATTTTAAAGACTCACCTCCAGGTATGGTGCCTAAAATCAAAATCTCACTCTCGCTATTTTCTATAGCTGGCATAGAATATATTTTTTCCATAGTTTATCAATATATAATATAATTATTCTATTTATCATTCACAAGATACATAAACTGTTCTATGTTCTTTCCAAAAACATTACTGCCGTTATGAGCCGGATGCCTCAAATAAAAAGTCTCATGCTTCATTCCTTTTATTGCTTTTTCCGCTTTTCTCCCAATTGAACCAATATGTTTAATTTCAAATAAATCCAGTAATTTTATTAGAAATTCTTTACCCGCCATTATTTCCTGTGCATAAGGTGTTCTGTTACTTTTATCATTATTTTCTTTATGAGGATGAAAAGGACAAATATTCCATAATAACGGTACTGTTCCATATTGATTATACCATTCTTTTAGCTTAGGCCACACCGTTAGAGCAGACAATTCACGCTCAGGCTTATCTTTTGAAAATATTCTATAACCTAAATTTATTCCCATCAAGTCAGGAAGCCACTCTTGGGTAAACATATCTTCACAAGTAAATGGAATACCGGATAATCTACACCCTCTATAACCAGGAGCCTCTCCCACTAAAATGACGTGACTATTATTTTTTAACATATAATGAAAATATAGTGACAAATTATGCCTACATATTTCATTTTGTAATGAAGAACCTGCATATACATTAGTTAAAATAGAGTTTGACTCAGCCTGAGCTAGTTCTTCTATAAAGATATCAATTTTATCCATATCACTTTTTTTTATAACAGGACCGTAATATAAAAATAATTGTATTAACAACAAAATGAATGTACACAAACCGTATTCTAAACGGGGCATTATGATATTAAAAAAGGAAGATAGTGTAAAAAGCCACCTTCCTTTATTTTTTACTATTTCAAAGGAGTAAGTTCCTTATATTCCCGATGAAGGAATGGTAAAAAGGTGGAATAAGATTTTATATTTAAAAAAATAAATTACAAATCAACAAAGCATATCGTTCTGCACACTGCGACACATCTATAGCTTCAATCTTTTATTATATCAGACAGTTTTACTCCTAACAGATCCGTTAATTTCACCGCCTGAAAAGTCATGTGTGCCACACTACTCTCATATAGAATCCCGATTGTTTCTTCATCAATCATTGTCAGACAACTATATCCCCAACCTTCTGCTTCGTTGAGCATGATTTCATGTTCGGGCAACCAGGTAAGACCTTTATCCAGACTTGCTTTTATTGTTATACGGTTACGTCCTTTGGTCGTATCTGGATTTGAAAACAGCAAAAGATCTTTATTTAATATGTTCTATTGGTAAATAGAAACATAGCAATAAAAATATTAAATTTATAGTAGGCAATTATAACATTTAAGCGATTACCACTATACTCTCAGAAACTAAAGTTACAAAAATTTATTGTATAATACAAGGAATTTATATTGCAACAGGAAAAATATATGATTGAAAAATAAGAAAACTAAGTATTGCGACAAACAGAAGAGATGGCGAGAGATTGTTAAAAAGTAATATCTTTAAAACCGTTAATACCTGATGTCCTCCACTATGATAATTAATTTAATCGAAAAAAATGCTCAAATAACATGCACAAAAATATAGGTTGGAAATTTTCAGACAGAAACGGAGTTGTGGTTACCAGCATTAGGTTTCAAGAGTACAATTCATCAGGATCTTATCAACCATAAACAACTTTCCGACCCTTGTTATGGTATCAATAAACAAAAGATTCAGTGGAAAATGGAGTTGGAGAATGCAGGACTGTTTTTTACAGTTACTTCCAAACAACTAAAACAAGATGACGCCCAATTAGTTTTTAAGGCTTTAACATGTATGCCGAATGCCTTAACTGAAGTATGTTATAGATCGCTGATTGCAGTTCAGATTCAATGCAATCATATACGTATTATATTATAGTTGTTTCCAATCAAGCAAATGCCGTTATAGTCTTTCTTAATTCGGTTAGCGTTAAATATATTTGTCTCTCTACGGTATGAACAGAGATTCCCATTATGACAGCTATCTCCTTATGGCTTTTTCCATGAAAACGACTGAGTTCAAATACTCTTCTTCTGCGATCGGGAATTGCAGCCAATGCAGAATAGATAATCCCAAGCATCTCCCGATAATGAAATCTTTCGAAAAAATCATAGTCTATCTGTGAGGAAACTGATTTCACCATATGATATTCCATGTATTCCTGTCTGACCTGCTCATGCTTGTATATGTTCAATGCGATATTCCTTGTCATAATCAAAAGATATGAGTCAAACTCCCTTTCATTGTCCAACCAAATATTCTGTCTTTCCCAAAGTCTGGCAAAAACCTCCTGGGCGACATCCTCTGCATCAGGTTCGGATTTTAGCAAGACATAAGCAAAATATTTTACTCTGGAATAATTGTTTTTGAATAACCTGGAAAAATGATCAACAGTCTCCACTTCTTCATTGTCAGCTATCATTACAATACAAAATTTAAGAAATAAAAATATTAAAAAATACGGAACTCTCCTTTTGAATCCCGTATTTTCTTAGTTACACTCAATGTACAGTGTTATTACTTAAAATATTCAAAGAGAATTACGATGTCAATTAATAGCAACCGGTTCATCCAATTCTTTGAAACGGACATTAGTTTCTCCATTCTTTCCATTGCCGGAAGCATCTTTAATGTAAGGAACACCATCTTCTTGGGTCAAATCTCTTCCATTCAGTTTGTAATAAGCGAACAAACCGTCTGATGCGGGATCTACAGAAAGCATATTTTGTTTAATCTGATTTTCCGTACGAGCCACACTCCATAATCTGACTTCACTCATATATCCATTGAAAGGACGTTCTCCCCACATAAAGTCTTTTACTTTTCCGACAAAACATCCGCCGTTTGACAAATCGAAACTTGGAGTATCCCAACTGCTTTCAGAGGCTTTTTCTCCATTAATATAGAGTATAGCCTTTCCCGAAGGTTGATCATAAGTAAATGCAACATGATACCATTGACCGGTTTTAAATTCCTGTTCAGAATGGAATTGCTTATTTCCGGCAATCTGCATCCAGTCATTGTGTCCGCCTGGCAAAGCTTCGTCACCTATACGGAGGATCAGAATACCTTCCGTTCCCATAATCGTGTTATTAGAATTAAAACGATTTAAATAGATCAAAGCTTCATAAGTAACCGATGTGAACGGACTAAGCGGACTTACCGGTATCTTGATATAATTGCTGGAGAACTGACCTACAGTCCGTATTTCTACCGGTTTGCTGATGACGAGATAAGTGAAATCCGAACCTTCGATGACAGGCAAAGAAGATGACCGCACACATACAGGCAACAGATAAGTTTTTCCTTCAGCAATATCTGCCATACCACTGAGTTTTACAGTGGTCTGCGGAGCGTATATCTTTCCGGCTTCAATAGTGGCCGATGTAACTTCCAGACTTGCCTGAGAAGGGTCGAGCAGTTCATAAGTTGTACCATGTGCGGCATTGAAAGCTTCTACCGCACTTGCTCCTCCTATTTCATAAGTTACCTCTGTCGGCGAGGAACTTTTGAAAGAAAGTCTCGCCTGCAAATCATGGGTAATGACATCATCACCCGAGGCTTTAATAGTAACACTGTTTTCTTCAAAGTATACTTTGGTTTCCAGCAAGTCACTTTCACTGTCATTGCAACCGAAAAGCAATGCTCCAATGGCAAAACCTGCTATGTATTTTAATCGAATCTTATTCATGATAATCTTTAATCTAATTTTTTACTTCAGTGGTTATTCTCCTTCTGTATTTTCCCCGTTCTGAGCGGCTTTCCATTCATTGAATACCTGTTGGTTAATTTGTATTGCCTGGCGCATCCACTTATAATCCGGAGTATTACCATAATCATTGTCAAAACGATAGGCTCCTACCCCACCTTTGTAAGTGGTGCCGTTTTCAGGCATCCACCGGGCTTGGTTCAACAACTGCCCACCACTTGTTGCGCTAGACTCAAAGTTTTCTGTAATAATCAACTTTTTCAAATTACCACTCTGTGGCCTATAATTTGGGCTGGAATTTCCATATGACTGTGTAATCCAATAATCTATATATTCATCAAGCTCAGGACCAAAATGATTGATATATCCATCAATAACCAATAATTTATGTCCCTTTCCCTCCGGGTCGCTTTTCGGACCGATGTAATTACCCATTTCTTTTATTAGAAACTCCATGTTAGAATACCCATTATAACCTCTATACGTCAATGTATTATCTGCATCATTAAATCCGCCGGTCGGTTCCCAGTCAATATCAAAACCGTCCCATTCACTTACAAACAAAGAATCGCAAAGCGCTTTAGCGTATTTGGCCAATGCCTCTTTCATGTCGGCACCTTCAGGATTTCCGGAGGTATACCCCCAAAACTTCCAACGTGCTTTTTTTCTTTCTTCGTTCAGTTTACTCTCATTCCACCCTTCTTCTTCGGCCTGCTTCTCCACTTCCTCATAGACCCAGTCGGGAGTCCTTCCTTTACCCAGATGAGAAAGCAGACTTACTTCCAGCAATTTAATGCCTTTTACTTTCTGAACAAACTCTTTATCCTTTTTCTGTGCTTCCGTAATTTCATATCTTCCCGGAGCACCACTCCACATGGATATGATATCCATACTGTCGGGAACAGAAGTCAGATACCCCTTCCTTATCACACCGGATGGTGCCCAGTTGGAAAACCATCCGAAAGCCACAGGACGGCCATAGTTTCTGGCTGTTTCCTTATACGCCCGGAGTTCGGCATAATAAGCTTCACTCTCTTCATTGACCATTGTATTGAAACCGCCAATATGTTCAATTTCCATTTTCTCTACATCCGTACAAGATGCAAATATTATTCCCGCTACGGGAATCGCATATAATAGTTTTTTCAGTACTTTCATAATACAACATTTTAATAAATTGTTTATTTGCAATCCCACCACAATCTTGAAGTTGCCTTATCTGTTTTATCTTTCAATTTACTTATAGCATCTTCATAGTTGGCTCTATCCTCTGCAGATTGGGAGAAACTTATCGGATAAACCATACGGCGAATACCTCTCTCTTTGGTTATACCACTTGCAGAACCTCTGTTCTCCTGCACTTGATGCAACTTAGGATATCCTGTCCTTCTCCACTCAGTCCATGCTTCCTGCCCGTTGGGATAAAGGGCAATCCATTTTTGAATCATGATCTTTTCCAGTTTTTCTTCCTGGCTTCCTTCAAAAGCTGGAGTGGCTGTAGTAGGTTCTGAAGCCCAATAACTATTCTTAGGAGATTGAACCCGTACAAATACAGGTGCGCCTGCTCCTGTTATATAAGAATCTACACTTGTAGAGACTCCGTTTTCGTCAAACGACATCTGAATGCCTTGTTTATACAGTGCTTCGGCATCACCAAACTCCGGCCATTCCAAAGCGGCTTCAGCGCGTAAGAAATACATTTCCGATGCACGCATCCAATAAGTCGGTGTGCTTCCCGTCATATTAGGCTGAGAGCAATCGGTGTATTCTCCCTTACCCATAGTATGTCCGGGAGGCACAGGGGCATACCAATTGCCATCAAATCCCGGCAGTGAATTCTCCTGTTTGATACTTGTAAAATATTTGCTCATGCGCGGATCTTTATAGCCTTGCAGATAAGCATACATGCTTGTACCCATACGGCACTCCTGATAGTTGCTTGCCAAATAAGCAATATTATTGTTAAACGCATAATTGGCATTCGGACTGATCTTGGCCTCATCATCTTTCGCGGTCATCACTCCTACGCTATGATTCAAGGCTTCATGCGCCCATTGTTTGGCCATATCGGGAGCACAATATTTCAAACGCATAGCCAGACGCAACATCAGTGAATTGGCATACTTTACCCATTTAACCGGATCTCCTGCGTACACCAGGTCAAAATCTTCCATCACTTTGGCACCTGAATTTGCCAGTGAAGTCAACTCTGTTATAGCGCTTTTCAAATCATTGAACATGGCGGTATACACTTCCTGTTCAGTGTCATACGGTACAACAAGCAAGCCTTCACCTGCATGTGTATAAGGGATCGGACCGAATGTCTCAAGCGCCTTGTGCCAGCAGGAAATTTTCAAAATCTGTGCTAAAGCATAATTTGCCATATTTCCCGTTTCTTCTGCATTTTCTTTTATTTTTTTCCAGGAAGCATATGCCTTGGTATAAGTACTGGTATAGGTAGACGATGTCCAATCATCCTGTAAATAGTAGGTCAGATGGTTACTTCCGCTATACCAATTGTTGTTCTGGCTAAAATATCCGCTCCAGACATCTGCGGAAACATTAAATGATGTCTGATATTCGTTAATGACAGTTGTTTGATTTGCAGGGGTACCCACCGGAAAAACTTGTCTAGCAAGGCTCATAATAGAACCACCTACAGCCACACCATCCCGGTTCGCCTCCTCATCAGTCACTTCATAGGGATTGGTGTTAACCTCCTCATAATCGCAAGATGCCCAACAAGGCAATATGCAAAAAGCTACCAAAAGCTTATATTGATTTATCTTTTTCATTGTTGCATTATAATTTTAATTTAATCCCAAAGCCGAAACTTCTGACACTTGGTTGCATAAAGTAATCGTTACCTTGACCATAAGTTCCTATAGACGGAGTCAACTCCGGATCGAAAGGAGCTTCGCAATAAAGCATCCACGGATTGTTTGCAGTGAATGAAACTGTTACATCTTTCAACACATTCTTAAACCATGAGTTGGGGAATGTATAGCTCAACGTCAGTTCCTGCAGACGAATATTGGTTGCACTGTACACATAATAACCTGAAGTATGATAATCTCCGGTTCCAATCATTTTGTAATACTTCTCTGCATCTACACGTCCTTGTCCGGGCAATAAAGCACCACCTAAATCACGAGCTTCACCGGAAGCTTTAGAAACACCGAAGCGGTCAAGAATAGCCTCTGTAGAAGAAGTTACTACACCTCCGAAACGTCCGTTGATCAGAAAACTCAATCCGAAACCTTTGTAAGAAAATGAGTTGTTCCATCCCATATTGAATTTGGGTGCAACCTGACCTAAATAAACAGGGTCCGTATTTTCCATTCCATAAGAACCGTCTTCCTTGATTTCAACAAACCCCTGACTGTCTTTCTTAAAGAATCGATCTGCATAAATGTCGTGTATACTGCCACCTACTTTCAATAAAGTACGTCCATTATCTTTTCTTACTTCCGGTATGTTGATTGGCTCTGAAGTAATGTCTGTATGGAAGTTTTCGACCATTTCTTTGATTTCATTAATATTACGCGAGAAAGTCAGACTGGAAGAAAGACTGAAATCACCGAATTTGTCATTATACCCCAAAGAGGCTTCCCAACCACGGTTCTGAACATTACCTGCTTGCAGATAAATCTGTTTGTAACCGGTAGACTCGGGCAGATCACCCAAGAAAGTCTGATTGTAAGTGTTAGACTTATAATAAGTAACTTCCGCACTCAACTTATTCCATAAACGAAGACTTAAACCAAATTCGTAAGAACGGGTACGTTCTGCCTTGAAATCTGTAAAAGGATAAATCATATCTTCTTTAAGCGCTCCTCCTTCAATGGGCACGGTTACAGTACCCGGAGTCAGACCTGATCTGGAGACCGGTGAACCTACCTCTGTATAAGAACCGCGAACTTTCAAGTATGAAATGAAATCGGGTAAATCAAACATTTCGGTAACAATGGCAGAAAGGCCGACTGAAGGATAGAAGAATGATTCTTCGTCTGTATTCACCAAACGGGAATTCCAGTCATTACGTCCAGTCAAAGTCAAATACAACATACTCTTGTAACCAAGTTCCAAGTTGGCGAAAAGCGCATTATTGCGGACACGGCTGTCACCTTCACCTTCAATGACACGCGCTTTGCTGGCATTGATGTTTCCTGCTGTAAATTTGTTGGGGATCAATGCCAACGGACCTCTATAACCGCTCAATTCTGCCCAGTAATTGGAATAACTGTAACCTAAATTGGCAGAAAGGCTGAAATCTTTGATTTGTTTGTTGATATTCACCATGAAATCCGCATATTCCTGGCGGTCTTTATAATGGTTGTATTCATAAAGGCCTTTTTGGGAACCTTCAGTGAATACATCATAAGAAGAGGCATATATTTTCCGCTCAAAATCAATGTATGAATCATCCATACGATAACGGGCAGCAACATTCAACCAATCGAAAATTTTATAAGTCAGACCTACATTGAACATATAACGGCTTTTTTCGCTGGGAGCAACATTACGGTAGGCTGTCCAATATGGATTCTGCGAAGCATAAGTACCTTCACTTATAGGCCAATATTGCTCTGAAATGTTACGTGCCGAATTTTCACGTTCAAAAATTCTGATAGCATCCCAACTTTCCCCACGCGGGAACAAATAGGCTGCCATAACAGGATTCCAATATTGTCCTTGTGAAACCATATTTTGGTCTGTCTGCTTCACGTAAGATGCACCTAAATCCAACTGTAATTTATCATTGAGGAATGTAGACGTATTGCGAATAGTGAAGTTTAATCTGTCATATTCATTGTTTGGCACAATGCCTTTTGAATTCGTAGAAGAAATAGAAGCAAAAGTCTGATTGTTCTTGTTACCGGTAGTCAAAGTCAATGAATTGATAAAATTGGTACCAGTATTGAAGAAATCATCCTTAGGATCATACGAAGTAGGTGTAGTCATCAGATCACCCCAACTTTCATATATTCCGCTCTTGTTCCGATAAGTTGTCTGGAACTCGGGGGTCATATAAGCTTTGCTGAACTCGGAAGAAGAGGAGAAAGAGATTGAAAGTTTTCCTTCTTTACCTTTTTTGGTAGTAATCAGGATAACTCCATTCGCTGCACTACTACCATACAATGCAGCAGCTGATGGACCACTCAGTACAGAAATACTCTCTATATCTTCCGGGTTAAAGTCAGCGATGCCTTCGGTAGTAGCTCTACCCTCACCCAATACATCATTGCCAGTACCCAAAGTCGTATTGAACAAAGGTATACCGTCTACTACATACAATGCACTGTTGTCACCTTCGATCGATTTGGCGCCACGCATTACTACACGCGTAGAACCGCCGGCACCACCGGCACTTTTATTAATAGTAACACCGGCAATCTTACCATTAAGAGAATTGACAAAGTTGGCATCTTTAGTACGTACCAGTTCTTCTGATTTTACCTGCTGCACGTTGTAACTTAAAGCCTTTTCTGCTCTTTTAATACCCAATGCAGTAACAACCACCTCATCTAAAGCCTGAGTATCTTCACTCAATGTGATATTCAGGGAATTAGCATTAGTTACCGTCACCGACTGTGAAGCATAGCCGATATAAGAAAACTCAAGAATATCCCCGGCGGAAACTTTTAATGTGAATTTTCCATCCAAGTCAGTCACAGTACCGTTGGTAGTACCCTTTACCAACACACTTACACCAATCAGCGGTTCTCCTTTGGTATCCTTTACGGTACCGGAAACACTGATTACATTGTCTTGCACTTGGCTCATAGAATGATAGTCGGATGCATACAAGCCCCCACCACCAGCCAACAAGAACAAGCTAAAAAGCAGGCAGAAGCCTTTGCGATTCAGATTTGTTTTCATTAATTAATAAATTTAAAAATAAAAAAGTTTTAAACAAATAACGGATAGTTATATTTACAGACGTTATTACAAAGAGGTTCCAAAAGGAAGTTTGCAGATTTTCAACATATTAACAGCTGAACTATTAGATACTCGTTTTTTCATATTATGTATTAATTTTTAGGTTTCACGGCACAAATATACCTATTATATAAAAACAAACAATACAATATATGTTAAATTTTAGGTTCGCTAATATTTTGAGAATATGCAATTATTAATTTACACATTATATTTATATATAAATACAGCAGATTTAAACTATTTATAAATAAGTGAAATATGATTATAAATGCCCTAAGGATAGTCAAGAATAGAAATTGATTACTCTTTTTGATATACGGTTATCATAAATGCATAAAAAAAGAGCGGGCAGACATAAATCATCATGCTTACCCCCTCTTTCGTCAATAATGAGTCCAATTTTCGAACTGTTCCTTAAAATCTGTATGCTGCTCCAATGTTTATGACCCCTTGATCAAAATCACTTACCAGCTGATATCTAAATTCAAAATTCATGGCCCAGTTACGAGGTAAAGCAAATTCAGCTCCTGCACCCAAATTTACACCAAACCGACACTCATTATGGTTCCCTCCATCATCAAAATGAAGATGGTCGCCATCCCAATCAAGGCCCAAATCATACCCATCAAACATCCAGTTAGATAAAGTCAAACCAAATAAAGGATAAAGTTTAACGCTCCCGGACACCGCAAACAGATAATGAAAATTCACATTCACATCCAACATGCTTACATTATCATTCTCAAAGAAATAGTTCAAAGATGGTTCTATACGAATAGGATTAGTTATATTATACTGATATTTGATCCCCAATCCTATACTTTCAATCTCTGTCCCATAGCTGAGTCCGAAACCTATAGCCTGCTTCCCTTTCTGGGCATATGAGCAGCTTAACGTCAGAAAGAAAACGATAAATAAAACGAATATTTTTTTCATACTAAATGATTATTTGGAAGTTATAATATAGAATATAAATCAATGTTCCAATTCCAAGATAGAAAAAACAGAAAGAAACATGCTGGCTATCAACTGCCCGATTTGAACAGGCTAGAATTTATATCCTAAAGTAATACCAATATTAGCATTATGGGGAGCATTTCCGTCCATCACTTTGCAAAAACCAAGTTGGGTATCAAGACCTACCAGAATGCGTCCGAATTCCACACCAAGTCCGATATTCCATCCTGCATCAAACCGATTATAGTCCAATCCGTCATTACCGAATGTGTCAATCTTATCATCACCGGTGATATTGATACTGCCAACGGATGCCCCGCCATCAAACTTAGTTTTTCCACCCACTCCGCAAGCCAGATACGGACCTGTCGCTATGACAAGATTAGTGTTATCCGCAATATTAAAACGGAACTGTACATTGATAGGCAATTCCAGGTAGAGCTGGTTGATTTTTACATCAGCATCGGCATCTATGATGCTTCCGTCATATCCTTCTGAATATTTCGCACCTTTTTGCGAAAAGAACAGCGAAGGCTGCAAGGAAACCAGATCGGTAAACTGATATTCCATTCCCACTCCGACACGTGCCCCCGGTTTGAATTTGGAATGGTCAGAATTGTCGCCAATGTAACTGCTAAGATTAAGACCGGCCTTTACATTAAAAGACAGTTGTGCAAAGCCCATCGTGCAACACAACGCTAAAAAAACAGTAAAAAAAACTTTTTTCATCACATTTGTAAATTTTAAAATATTTGATTAATGTCCTGCAAACAGTACATAAAAACACTGTTACTTTATTTATCATGAAATTTCCGCAAAAGTATATATCATCTTCTATAAAACGGCAACTTTTCATACCTCAAAAACGGATAAAAGGAATTTATGATCTCTTTTACAGAAATAATAAACAGCAAATATACTTTTTGGGGGGTAGAAAGGAAAGATTTATATTTGTATTCATTTTATACCTTTTCTAAAAGAATAAAAATGTGATAAGTCGGATTCTACAAAGTTGTTACTATGAATAAAGCAAAAAAATATTTGGGAATACTGGTCTGTTTTTCTTTCTTGCCATACTCCCTAACCAGCCGGAATAGATGTCGGGAAAACGGTTGGTACCACATTTTATCCGGACAAACAGACAGTATCTCCAGAAAACCTATCGTGACAACTAAAGATTTCATTTTCCTTAGACTGGAGACAGACTATTCGGGGAAATATTCAATTAACGGGCAAATCAGTAAATACAAAATGAATAAATGGGCGAAAGAAACAGAAAGAGCAACAGGCAGGCAAATTGCTTTTGTATTCAATGACTCTATCATAGCCAGGCCACGGGTTAATTGCAGAATTGAAAATGGAGTTTTCCAAATTACCTCCATTTCTGATAAAAAATTGCCGGATATATACAAAGAACTGAAACAGGAAAAAATTGATTCCATTGAAGTTCTTTTCAAGGACTGGGAAAAGGACTCCCTTTACTGTACCATGTCCCCGGAATGCAAAGACTCCATAAGAATGGCGACCGATTATTGGGAAGTCACTGCATGGATAGACCTGGCTACTAAGTCCGAGGAGCACTACTGGTACAGCATAACGGATTCCACTGAATATAAACAGTTGGAAAAGGCATTGCAGGAAGAACTTCGCAAGCCCAATCTCAGCAGCAGAGCTTCAGACTATATGAAGTCAAAAGCATATCTGGCATATAAAACATACATATACAACAATCCTGAATACATCAACCTTATGTTCCTAAGTTTCCTTTTCAAAGAAATCAGGGGATTGCACAGCTGCCTGGTAGATGATATTATTCAGACCAAATATCCTTCCGCTCCAAGTATAAAGACATTCGTGGAAAAAACTGACAACTCTGATGACGAAAGATTTGCCGTATATAAATGGCAGCGAAAAGTCTGGTTTTTGATGAACAAGGAGAAATAAATATATGAAGAGGGAAAAGTCATGTTTTCATATAGAAAGAAAAACGCTGAAGAAAGGACACCGAACACGTTCCAAGACACCGTGAATCCTTTCAAATGACCTTCAACATAATATATGTCATTTCAAAGGGGACAGTTCCATGTATTCCCGGGACATATCCAGACTTCCATATTCTCCAAACCTGTTATAAACTGCGAGCTTCGTGGAAGTAAGTTCTTCGATATCCCAATAATGGCTCTCACCGAAATAAATCGTACTGGAACCCTGATCATAAAAAGCCCACCGGTAATAAATTTCTGTTCTGGATTCCTCCCCATTCTTGTCGGTCCAAACGATGGTACGTGTACAAGTGCCGTCCCTTTTGAACTGATAGATTTCCCGGGATGTTTCTCCTGCATCATGAATGGTATTTTCAGTGGACCATGTCACGTCGCAAACCAAAGAGATGACGTTATTCTCCCCTTCCGTATAATATCCGTTCTTTTCAACACACCCGGTCAGAAAAAAAACTGTAGAGAGAACCAGACATATGTACAACCTGTTCATCTGCGTAAGAATTTGAGATCCGCAATATATGGAACATCCTCATTTAGACTGATCACCTCAAAATTCCAGTTCATATTATTGTTTGTCAACCATTCGAAACAGGGGGCTATATGATAACCGACACCGCAGAATAACACACTGACATCCTTCTTCTCTATGTCATCATCCAGTTCACATGTTACCAGAAACGCCCATCCTGCATTCTTATAAGCCTGTGGATTCAAATCCAAAGACGTCTCAATATAATTGCAGCCATCAATATAACACTGTTCCTTGTAACCGGTCACATCTAAAGAAGAAACTGTTGAAGCATATCCTCTTCCAGCCGTTTTCTGACGCAAATTCACCGGAGAGGCATCTTTTATACGGCTCACGTAAATCTCATCTTTAGTTATCATTACGATATAGTCAACACTACGGGAGGAAAGCAACTGGTCCGACACACGATTTATATGGGAAAGACTCCTGTTGAAAGTTTCAAGATTTAGAGAATTGACCGAGTTCAGTTCTTCCGCTGCGGAATTTTTTAGATATGACAAGGCGGAACTACGTTTGTTCGAATTAACATAATATCCATGGGTCATTTTATTGATATCCACAAATTCATTCAAGACAATGGCATCCTGCTCGTAATTACGGCTTGCAGGAGTAGGAACATTCAGATTATCCTGACAACCCTGAAAAAACAGAGCGGACAGAAGAAGTGTCAAAGCAAGCACCCGTTTCATAGTTAATAATTTTAGTAATTCGTGTTATTGATAATGAATTTACAAAATAAGCAAGCTTCTTTAAAAGAAGAAAAACAAAACAGTTAAAAGTTTCCGATATTAACAAGAATTATACGACAATAAAAGTATAATAAAAAAATGTAATACTCACTATTCCAGTACTTATTCATTCCTTTTACAAGACAAGTGCAAAAACTGTAATGACAGATTATTGGAATGATATCGATATTAAGGAGTTCAAAGAAATACCAACAAATAAAAGAATGTGCATTTGTATTCTCCGTAATGACCATACCTGTAAATATATGGGATTCTTACCGACAAAGGAAGAAGCCAATATGGAAAATAATGCATTGAAAGTATATGAAGGTATTATGGAGCAAAAGTGAAAATAGTGAATATAAGAAACGTAACACAGACAAACTTGTTATAACAGGAATCGACATCCAATGCTTATTCAGGATGCATAATTGATAGAAAGAAACACTTGACGATAGAATTGCTCTTTTTTAATTAACTTTCTTCTCATCTATGCCCTTATTCACAAAGCAAAGGACAGCAGCCGTAACCAACTATCCTTCACTGAAAAATGCTAAAAAATACCCTCTATGGGCTCTTTACCGGTCAGCCAAAACAAAAAGGAAAATTATTTTCACCATAAACAGAAATCAGCCCGTTTAGACACTGGAGACAAACCTTATTCTCACGAGCCAGCCAACCAATAGCAAGAGCGGTGCTTTCCACGCTTAAATTTAGTTTCCTGGCCAATTCGGGGATAGTAATTTCCTTCACTTCATTCAGAGCCTGCCAGACCTTACCGGCATTAACTCCTACAATCTTCTTGTCCATAAGACTTTATGTTTAAATGTTATTAATAATAAGACACCCATTATGCAATGAATATCCCAAAGAGTTTATATGATATGAGAAAAGTTTCATCCGGATACAACACACCCGTCCGATTTTGTAATAAAACGGTATATATCCGGAGAGACAGGCGGAAAGATAGTGTTTACCTGCCCTCTCTATACGAGGAAAGCTTCTTCTCCGTGGATTTCCAATGCTTGATCAGGACTTTTGAAAAGAAAACAGGGAATGCATTTTTTATATTCACTATACCACGAAAGATTTTGGCTTGTACCCTATCTGCAAACCCGTTAATACAAAAAAAGCGGAAGGGCATTAGCCGTGTTATAAGTGAGGGAGTCGAAGCCCTTAGTACAAACAGGAAACATCCCTTCGCTTAATATCGTAAGGTAAAATGTCCGGCTGTTTTTTACTGTACTATTCAGAATAAATTTCGACTTTCCACTTATACAGAAATCAGCTAAACGCTTTTCTATGACCTAAAACCATGAAATAACACCGCTGTATCTGTATACAGCATTACAAACTATAAGATTAATTTTACAGGGAATACAAGAAAAGCTATATTTTTTTCATAAATGCCATAAAAAAGAAAAAATAACAGCCATAGCCATATATTCACTTTTCCTTTTTAGAACTTCATTTTTCACTTAAAAAACATAAGAAAGGGAGGAGGTTGATATACTATTATAGGAATTAAAAAGCCGGAAGAGTTTCTGATTGACCATTTGCATAAGCAAAATCTGTGCTATATCTTTTGCTAATCTTTGACTATATCCTTTGTCACGACCGTCGTATCCATTTTTATTATGTCTTTTGAATTCTTCTCTTACATTAGAGAATGCTGTTGCTTTTTGTACGGGGATTTGCATCAAACTTAACTTGGGGCTTCATTAAATTTAGCTTGCAACTCTTTTTCTTTATTCATCCATTTTTCTTTTTTTCATTGCCCTGTCTTTTAAATGTTTGTGTTATTGGTTTCTTTTACAAATCAATATCTTTCAGCTATCTATGATAATATTCTTCATTATCGCGATGAACAATCTAAAAAGATTTCTATTACATAATGCATCAACATACAAGATATTCTACTCTTACATTATCCTCAAAAAATGTTTCTGCAACTTGCCAAAAACAATATTTATTTCTACATTTGAATTTCAACTAATTACACAACATAACTAAATGTAAGGATATGAGATTTTTTTTATTTATCATGTTGGCATGCACAATTACACTTGTCTTTGCATCATGCAGAGAGAAAAAGGCAAAAGACAAAATTAAAAACCGTGTGGAAAATGTAAAGGAATCCGTCGAAGATGCCCTTGAAGAGGCACAGGAACAAATTGAAGAGGGAGCGGATGATGTAAGAAAAGCTCTGAATGAAGCCGAAGATAAAATTGGAAAAGCCAAAGAAAAATTGGAATAAGAGCTACCGAAAAAAACGTCCAAATATTCGTACAGCAAAGACAAGAATCCATTTAACTTAGAAACATTATGAAAAAGATTAATTTACTACTATTTTTCCTCCTATTGACCTGTACCTTGCCTGCCCAAAATGACATTTCCATATTTATTGGCAGGGCTAATCGCTATGCAGCCGTGGAACTTTCTGATTATAGAAAACGCCTATGTATGGAATATAATATTTCAAATCGTTCCTTGGACGATTACTACAGACGCTGTGGAAAGGACTGGGGAAATGTGGGGATTGTACTTGAGATAGCCAAGACTTCCGGAAAAAAGATACGTGATGTCTGTGATTATTACAACCGTTATCAGCGTTACGGGTGGAAACGTGTCCTTATGGAGATTGGCATAAATCCAGGAAGTGTGTATTATACCCCTTTTTATAACAGAGTACATCACCATAGTAACTGCTGGCATGAATACTATAATTCATACTGTGAGCACCATGACAAATTTCACCATAAGAAACACAAGTATAAAAAGCCGAAGAAACACCACAAGAGACACTATCGTCATGACGATGATGATGACGATTAATTTGGAATCCAAGCATTGAAACACTAAAAGAGGGGACAAGCATTAAATTACGCCTATCCCCTCTTTATATATTAATAAGATTTATGTTCCGAGATTTTCTTTAGAATCTGTACGAAGCCGTATTAGATAATAGGATCAATCTTTTGCCTGATGTAGGGTAAGTTGTGGGAACGGGAATCCTATTCCTTCTTCATTGAATGTAACATAAACGATTTCATTGATGTCGTACAACACACTCCAGTAATCGGCACTTTTCACCCATACACGGACTGTGATATCGACACTACTCGCGCTCAATGAACCTAAAACAATAAGGGGAGCGGGTGTATCCAATATGCGGCTATCAGCATTGATTATACGCTGCAAAACAGATCTGACCCTCTTTACATCCTCTCCATACTCAACACCGAACACCCATTCGACGCGACGCTTGTCCTGCTTACTGTAATTAGTGACGGCATTGCTACTGAGACTTCCATTAGGTACGTAAATCATGCGGTTGTCAAGAGTGGAAAGTATGGTGTGAAAGATCTGTATTTCCTTTATCGTACCGCTTACTCCCGGACCGTCTATGTAGTCACCGACTTTGAACGGTTTAAAGATAAGTATGATCAGTCCGCCGGCAAAATTGGAGAGATTCCCGGAAAGCGCCATACCCACAGCTACACCGGCGGATGCTAGCAATGCCGCAAAGCTAGTGGTTTCTACACCGAGCTTGCCGATTATGGCAAAAGCAAGAATCATATTCAGCAGAATCTTTATCAGACTCTTTAAGAATGTCTGCACACTGATTTCAATCTTTCGCTTTTCGAGTATCTTGGCTATAAATGTGCTTATCTGTTTAATGATGAAACGTCCGATTACATAGATTAAAATAGCGACTAAGATGTCCTTACCGGCGTCCATACCAAAATTCACTAACTTTTCCAATGCCTGTTCGAGCTTTCCTCCGACAACAGGTGCGTTCAACAAAAACAAATTCATTTTCTTGCAAATAAAATAAGATTATAAAATAGGATTAAATTTAGTGTACAAAGATAGCCAAATCTGAATTCACAAGAAAGAAAATGACACCTGCTTTCATGGCTATTCCTCCCTAAGCCAACTAACACAAACTCATTAACAAAAACAAAAGAATTACTTTCCCATGTGCCTTTGCCAGTTACTGGGGATGATGACACTGGCTCTTACGCTGAACTCCTCGATGTGCAGTGAAGACGAAGAAGAAAAAACACCCAAGTTCAAATCCGTGTAGCAGCACGAGAGATTCGTGTCGAGACATACACTGCCGATGGCAGCGCTCCTTACCTTACGGATGAAGGAGAAGGAGGACCTAATTATCCGCTGGGTGTAACTATCACGCACGACAAGATGCTGGGTGAAGAAGGTCCCCTATTTGCTTTTGGAGAAGACAGATTTATCTACTGTAACAGCATTACCGCCTATGGCGAATGGGGACAGATGGAACCCTATCAATGTGACAGTGGAAAATACATCGAAGGAGGCTACAGAATGTTTTATCCGGCTCCGCCTTTCCCCGCCTCTCATTTCTGTCAATTGCAAAATCAAGGAAAAAATGTTTTTGAGCAGAATTCCAGGAAATAGAAAGCAAATATTATTCGAATTTTATTTAAAATCTCTATCTTTAGGGAAGCATTCGTGAATTGAAAAATACATGGAAAAGAGTATCAGAATATTATTGTTTGCCTTGTTCTTCCTGGCATCTTTCAATATACAAGCCCAGGAAGAAATATTTCTCTCTGTCCCGGAAGAACAGCCTGAGCCTCCCGGGGGATGACCGCTTGTATGAAATTTATTTCTACCTCCCTCTTTGGCAGTATTTCATACCATAAAAAAATATTCCATGTTTGTCAGATTTAAAGTTGTAAATCAATGACAGTATAAAACCAACAGTAGTATGAAACCGATTCTTATATTTTTGCTTTTTTATTTACAAATACCTTTTTCATTTGCCAACTCCCCACTCTGTGACATTATCCGGATGGACGGCAAAGAGTGGAAACTGTTAACAAAGCCTTTGAACTGGGATTCCGCTGCTTACAGCAGGATAGAGAAACTTTTACCGGCAGAATACAAGTGGCCCCGAAGCAGCAAGTGGAACTATATCGGATATTGGACGGTGGAAGATAAGAGAATATGTCTGGAAAAACTAAAAGTACTCAATGGGGAAAAGGAACAGGTATATGGAAAGAAGGACCTTGAAAGGATGTTTGCGGGGTTCAATAACGGAAAAGATATTCATGCTCTCTGGATTAATGCAGAGATTAGGGCGGGACGTGGAAAGGAGAACCGGTATCCATATGGTGAGTACCAGTGTTATATGGAAGAAGAGTATCTTTTGGGAATATATAAGGGTGTTGTCGTAAAAAAGCAACTTTATCATAATTATAAGGTCAGGGACGGTTTCAGAGTTGACAATGTGCAATCAGAATTGGAGAAGCGTTTTCCTTTTGAAGAATTCCCGGAAATGGAAGGAAAAGAGATAAGGCTGTCCGTAGATGAATTGAAAGTCTCACCGGACGGTCATCTTCTGGACTGCAAGCGGACCAATGTTTTTCTCCACAGAATAAAATTCCTCCCGACAGACCGGAGGAATCAAATGGTTAAAGCGTTTGAGAAAGCAATGAAAAGCATATACCCTTGGGAAGTATCATATGTAAACGGGGAATATATGGTAGCTTCCACAGAAAATTTCATCAGACTTCACTATCCGGTATTGACAGCATATACAAAGGAAGAGCATCCGGAACATGGTACACCCGTTTGCTACCTGAACGTAAGAAAGGATACGGTCATTCCATTCGGTAAATACAGATACTGTGGTAGCGATACCATCCGTCATATAGGTTTTGTTTTAGACAGGAAAATTGTCTGTATCAATAACAGAGGGGAAGAGCTTTTTAAAGTGTTCAACTATGACAACGGCCCGGATCACGTAAAAGAAGGACGATTCCGTATTCAAAACGAGGATGGAAGAATTGGATTTGCAGACGCAAGAGGCAATATTGTTATTCAGCCTCAATATGCTTTTGCCTATCCTTTTAAAAATAACAGAGCAAAAGTCACCTATTCGGGAGAGAGGCGTCCTGTTGATGAAAAGCTGGAGCATTGGAATTGGGAAAGTGACTACTGGTTCTATATAGACCGTGAAGGGAATTATGTGACGGACGACCCGAATGTAAAGACGACAAGGGAGTATGTCGAATCTGGTGAGTTTATAAGCATTATTCCTAAAGAATATCATGAGAACCTGTCCAAGCATGTCTATTCAAAGGCCGAGAAACAGAATCTGGACAATCAGATGAAGGCGGTGATCTATCGTTTCTACAAGCACTGTACAATGGATGAAAAGGGAATTATAACCTGCCATATAACGAGCGGTAGGGAAATAAATGTTTCGGAAGAGGTATTTGCCGACAGAATAAGAGATATGGAATGGTGGAATAAAGGCATTGAGGAAATGATACGTAATGGCACCAAATACAAGTTTGGCCGTATTGACAGGGAAGAATATTTTGAAGAACTTATTAACCACTGATTTTTATCAGTCTTATTTTTACAAGAGAATGTGATTAATTGTATCGACTTATGAAAGCCAGAAGATTATTTTTAGTCGGATTCTGTATTCTTGCCGCCTGTTGTACCAATAAACGGAAGAATATTGAGAATAATGAATGTAAGACAATAAAAACGGACACTCAAACGGTTATAGTGGATTCCGCCATATTACTGTTTCCGAATGTTAAGACATCTGGAAATGAAGTTTATGCCATGTTGGATGAAAAGCCTGAATTTCCTGGTGGTATGAAGGAACTTATAAAATTCATACAGCAGAACATTTTATATCCTCCGGTTGCTTTACAGAAGAAAATACAAGGAAGAGTCGTGGTAGAAGGCATAATAGATACGGATGGCAAAATAATACAGCCTAAAGTGGTATATGGTGTAGATTCACTGTTGGATAAGGAAGCACTCCGTATTATAGAAATGATACCTGACTGGAGACCGGGAAAACTGAGTGGAGAAGCGGTAAAGGTCAAATTCAGATTTCCTGTAACTTTCAAAATATCAGATTATGAGGAGAAGAAAGCAGTTCCGGTAATACTTGAAGATGTTCCCGAACGAAATCCACAGGATATAGGATCTGTAAAAATTGAGTACATCCCGCCTGTAAATGCTGACACTTCCACTACAAAAACGATACCGGGTTTGAAATGGGGACATCTGACAGACAATAATGAAGGAGTTTTCAAAGTCTATTTCAATGAGGTTATCAACCAAATGTGCCATGAAAAGACTGAAGATATCATAGTAAATGGTATCAGCATTTCCAGAAGCAAAGTTTATATTCCCATTGTCAGATCTAATTATAATCTGATATATAAAGGTGAAGCTGATTTCTATCTGGAGGACAAACAGAAGAAATTACATAAGATTCTTGGTAAGGACGTGGATAAGGAGTCTGTTGCCTGTTACCTTGAGAAAGGGAAAACAACCGGGATAGATATTGATTTCCCTGAGAATTGCCAACCGGGTGATTATCTGCTGAAAGTCAAAGTCCATAATGAGAATGGAAAATGCTGTTACGTAATATACAAATGGTTTGAAGCATATACATCACATCGGACTTCATCAAGAGACAAACCTATTCCCCTAGGACCTGCATTACCCCCAGATTATAAAGTTCCTTCGGGCGAGGATGATATATATGATGTTGTTCAGAATATGCCTGAATTTCCCGGTGGAATGCCCGGACTAATGGAGTTTATACGCCAGAATATTCAGTATCCTCAAGCTGCAAGACAAAGCAAACTGGAAGGCAGGGTTATTATGCAGGTGGTTATAGACAAGGATGGAAGTGTGACACAGCCCCGAATTCTCCGCAGTATCAATCCGGTGTCAGATGTTGATGCTGTTTTTTGTGAAGAAGCATTACGTATTGTATCAATAATGCCCAAATGGAAACCCGGCAGTCAGCATGGGATGAATATGAAAGTAAGGTTCACATTTCCTATAAAATTTGAATCACCTACTGATTAAATTACCCCAAAACAATGAAAGTATGCCATGAAAACAATTATTTATATATTCATTCTCAGTACAATGATAGTGGAGTGTGCTGGTAAGGCGGTAAAGGAAAATAAGAACACTGCTGCTCTTGACACTATTGTATTGCGCAATGCGGAATCGGAACTCATCAGTTCTTATGGCTTGGGAACAAACAACCAGGAGGGAAGTGATACAAAGGCATTATACATCAGAAAGCGGGGAAGTGTTGCCAGTCATCCTGCCCCAGCAACTTCCTTTGAGCTTCGGCTACGATTGGATTTTGGAAAAATGGGAGAACGGCAGTTGGAATCGTTTGAAGAAAAAGAAGGAGACCGTCTCTTTCGATCAGGAGATAATCCCTATTCGCACTCCCTCCTTTCATTGTTTCAGCTTTCCCATCGAATATTACCACATTATCAAAGGGAAATACCGCATCATCAAATATATGTGTAAATATATGAGAAAAAGTAACCAAGAGATTAAATTATTCGCAGAATTTAAAATACAATGAAAGCTATGAGAATGATATTCACATTGATACTCTGCACTTTGTTGGTCGGATGCATCAACAAATCCAAACAGAATCCAGCTGTAAATGCCCCGCCTCCGGGGGAGGATTCCATAAACAACCGCATCGGGATAAATGATACTCTCGGACTATCTTTACATCCTGAGTGTCCAGTCCATTCCACCAAGGAGAAACAGATAACCTTTGTATTGAATAACAATAGTGGTGCTGATATTAGTTTTGGAGGAGCTTACAACTACACATATGAGGATGAGAAGGGAATATGGAGAGATGTTCCTATGAAACTTGTGGTCTTTGAAGAAGAAATCATACTTTTTCAAGGTCATACATATTATTACAATGCAGAATTGTTTAAGCATACTCCCGGTCGTTATCGTTTTTTTCTTACAATAAGAAGATATAGCAGGAAATATACTTTAATGGCTGAATTCCAATTGCAAAATAATACTGTTAAACTTTTGAAAAGACATTCAGACAATCAACTGAAAGACACTTTGCCACCGGAAGAAGAAATTGTCGGACAACCGGTATTTAAGGTAGTCGACCAAATGCCTGAATTTCCCGGTGGTATGGACAAGCTGTTGCAATTCATCAATGATAATATGCAATATCCGGCGGAAGCACGAAAGAAAGGAATACAAGGAAGGGTTATTGTTCTATTTATCGTAGATGAAAACGGCTCCGTAACAGAACCTAACATAATGAGAAGCGTCGACCCTTCTTTGGACGAGGAGGCTTTACGTATTATAAAAATGCTTCCCAAATGGAAACCCGGAACATTGAAAGGGAAGCCTGTAAAGGTAAAATACACAGTTCCGATAGCATTTAGACTTGATAGATAACAGCCATGAAATATTTACTCTTTATATCATTAATGCTATTTTGCTCTTGTCACTCCGGTTCTTCCAAGAAAGGACAAGAGGGCAAAACAGACAGCATTCGTTTGCAAAAGGAACTGTGCACTTTACATCAGTATGTGGACAGCATTATTAAATCCGATACGCTCCACTTCTTCA
>ENA-UESU01000637-UESU01000637.1-human-gut-metagenome-genome-assembly--contig:-NODE-637-length-28332-cov-19.221801_pt1 | contig 28332 bp, 23 predicted proteins | sample MGYA00243007_ERZ508008 | MGnify/ENA primary metagenome ERZ508008 (study PRJEB26167, sample SAMN06115399) | human gut metagenome | host: Homo sapiens | place: China:Henan | collected 2016-06-23...
CCGGCATTACCCGCGGATAACAGGATGAATCCCCCTTTCGGGGATTTATGGCTCTTCTGCTTAAGTTAGTGACATTGTTATACCCCGAGAACTACCGAAGGTGAAATATCCAGTTTTTTGCTTATTGTCCGTCCGACTTTAAGCGTTGGCTCGGATTTACCGGAGAGATAGTCGCAAACTCGTGAAGGACTTACTCCTATTAATTTTGCGAGAGTAGCCTGCGTAAGTCCCATTTCATGCATGCGGAGCTTTATTACGTCAATCAGGGTAGGCGAACCGACAGAATAGTGTTCTTCAGAATAGTCGGCAACGAGATTTGACAACAGCACAAGTTCGATGTAGTTAGAATCGGTCTCCGGAGTATCTTCATTTACGAGGGGAAGCAGTTGCTCCACCTTTGCAACAGCCCAGTTATACTGGCTTTCATTCTCAATCTTTGTCATGGTTATATAATTAAATGGTGGAACAATCTATTCGGTCCTCTTCAATGGTAATTTTGTTAATATTCTTATCATCCTCAATTAAATATGTGTTTCTAAAATGCGAATAAAATTTTGTTTTACAAAATTTCGAGAGCGTATAATCATGAGTGTTAAGGTTTAAAGAAGGTTTAATTTTGTTGTAAATTGCAATCTAATGCTATCGGATGTTTATTTTTAAATATCTTTGCGCCGATATGTTATTATGCTGACATATTATTATGCTTATGCTAAAGGTCGACATTCATTCATTAAAGATAGCGGTAATGTCATGGCACCGGGAGGCGGTCGCAATGATGACAGTACTATTGACTATGGCGATGGCAGAAGAGACTGTCGCCGGAAATCCTGTAGTCGTCGATTCGGATACAGGTGAGCCGTTGGCGGGTGCTTCTGTGTTTGACAGCCGCGGCGTGATGCTTGGTGTGTCTTCTGCTGACGGGAAAGTGCCTTTTGCATCTCGTGGCGCCTATCCGCTCACGATTCGCTATATGGGTTTCAAGGAGCTGACGGTTGACAACCCGCTGGATTCAATCGTGAGGATGAAAGAAAATTTTTACCGGTTGCCGGAAGTCGTCGTAAATGCAGCTGACCGACAGGTGCTTCATCTTCTTGCCTATGTGCGTGAATATTCTACCTTGACCACATATACCGATACAGTGACATTGTATCGTGACAAGTGGGTCGACTTTATGATACCACGTAAAAATAAGGGGAAGTTCACGGGATGGAAACTACCGCGTATTCTCTCGGTTAATTCATACTATCATTTTTCTGACGACAATGGTCTTGACAGCGTAAGCGACAGATTTAACCAACATTTTTCCTGGACTGACTGGATAGGCGTCATCGACCGGGTGCCTGTGCCACGCGCGATTCAGGATAATCCCTTTGGTGTAGACACGGTCTTCGGTAAATACAGTCCTACAGAGACTTGGCAGCGAAACGGTGATAATATAACTCTCGATGTCAATGTGCTTGCCGACACGATCAGCCGTCGCTGGATGCCGGGGATGTCATGGTTCTTTAAAAGCCACATTGATTTTGAATCGGTCAAGATACGCTATAAATTCACCGATGGCGTTGTTGCTGATCATCTGTCGGCAAGCGGACTGGATGCAATTTCCGTAAATATAGAGTCAAACGGCAGGGGGAGGGATATGTTCCGGTTTAATCGTCGAGATGAGCCTTTTTATGTGTCGACCTATGCCGAGATTTATCTTGCCGACAAGGAATATCTTAGCGTGAAAGATGCTAAGAAATGGGAAAATTATACATCTGACCCGATTGATTTCAGCGCGTTGCCGCTCCCTGATGGAGTGCCTCCGTTACAGCCTTCAACACAGCAGCTGATTGCCCGCGTCGGCAATATTGATTCCGACGGGCTCAGGCTGCAGATTGAGCCTGACCGCCGTCTTGCCGGGCGTGACCTGACTCCTCTCACTACAAAACAAAAGATACTCAAGCGACTAAAAGGACTCATGGGCATAGGCAGTCACCGTGGTCGTGACGTATATAACGGCAGCCGCAACACCCGATAATCTTCCATCGCAATTAATTGTAGCAGCTTTTTGAAGTTTGGGCGTTAATTGTTACCTTTGCGATATAAGATTTTTTTAGTTAAAACAGAGGTAATATGATATGTTTTTCCTTCAGGTCATTGCAGGTGATGCTGTTGCTTGCAGTGACGGGTATTACGGGCTATGCGGCGCGACCTGCGTTACCCGGTACTATGCCAAATTATTTTGAGCGACAGGAAGCTGATGCCGTTGCACCCGACAGTGAGGGTTTTATACGGCGTTGGCTGTTGCTTGAGCCTGTCGAGAAGCCGAACCGCAGTAATACGGTGTTCACCGACAGTTATCTGCGTGACGTTTTCTACACCGAATATTTCAAAGGGCAGTCGACCGACGTGCCTGCCGACGGTGACGTGGTGAAAGTCGACGGGAAGAAGCTGCGTTGGCATGCACTTGACAGCAAACTTTTCAATGTCAAACTTTTCCGCTTTGCTTCTAATCTTGAAAAGCCGGTCTACGGGGTGCTGTTTTGGGCGGTAACGGTTATAAACTGTCCGGAAGAGATAAAGGATGTAAGGCTTGCAGTGGGTTCAAATTCCGCATCGATGTGGTGGATTGACGGCGAGGAGGTGTTGCTGCTCTCCGGTGACAGGCGTATGGTGGCGGATGATGCCATGTCAAAGCGCATCACCCTGAAGAAGGGGCGTAACATTATACGCGGAGCCATAATAAACGGTCCCGGCATGAGCGACTTCTGTGTGCGTTTTGTCGATGACAAAGGCGTGCCGGTAACTGATTTTACTGTCGAAAAATTATGAGGGATATGAGTTCAATTTTCAAGGTGACAGGTGTCACAGCTACGCTTTTAGTGTCATTATCGGCAACCGCTCAAATCGGCGAGCCGTTTATTCATGACCCGTCGACGGTAATGAAGTGTGACGGCAAGTATTATACTTTCGGGACCGGCGGGGGCGGACTTATCTCCGATGACGGCTGGTCATGGCACGGGGGCGCTGTTCGTCCCGGTCGTGGAGCTGCTCCCGATGCCGTGAAAATAGGTGACCGTTACCTGGTGGCGTATAGCGCCACCGGAGGCGGGTTGGGCGGCTCTCACAAAGGGTCGGTGCTGACGATGTGGAACAAGACTCTTGACCCTTCTTCCCCCGATTTTGCGTTTACCGAACCTATTGAAGTGGCTTGGTCGGAGGATGGTGATGATTGTGATGCCATTGATGCGGGATTGCTTCTTGACCCGATTGACGGGAGGCTTTGGCTTTCCTACGGCACATATTTCGGATTTATCCGTCTCGTGGAGCTTGACCCGGCTACAGGTGGCCGCCTGGAGGGCAACAAGCCCGTCGACATCGCCATCGACTGCGAGGCTACCGACCTTATATACCGCGACGGATGGTATTATCTGCTCGGTACTCACGGCACATGTTGCGATGGACCTAACTCCACATATAATATAATAGTGGGCAGGTCGCGTAATGTCACGGGTCCCTATCTTGACAAGCTCGGAAGGGATATGCTGAAAGGTGGCGGCAAAATGGTGATTGCCGCGCGCGACAATATGACCGGTGCGGGACACTTCGGCAGATATGTCGAGGATGAAGGCGTAGAAAAAATGTCGTGCCACTTTGAGGCGGATTTCAATCGCGGGGGAATGAGTGTGCTTGCATTCTATCCATTGTTGTGGAACGATGGCTGGCCCGTGGCTGGCGAGGCTTTCCGTGAAGGTACATACGAAATAGAGTCGGAACGCCGTGGATACGCCCTTGAACTTTGTGTCGATTTTCAGCGTATGGAAGGTGGAAAGCACCGTTTCTGGGAGCCGGTGACAGAGCCTCTGCAGCCGTTGAAGGCTCAGACACTTGACGATGTAATCGGCTCATGGAGTGACGGTGACATCAATGTGCGTATCGGCGACTACATGTTCCGCCCCCATCAGAAATGGACTATCTCCGAAGTTCCTGAAGCCGGTGGTTATCTTACGTCGCCATACTATAAAATTACTATTGAAGGTACGGAAAGGGCTCTTGCGGCCACTCCGGATGCAGAAGTGATAACTGTACCGCAATACACCGGGGCACCGGAGCAGTTGTGGCGCATAGAACAGCTTGTCGACGGCACATACCGCATAATGCCGAAGGAAGTTCCCGGTCATGACGGCAAACTGGTGCTGATGTCGATTGCCGACAGCACTCCGACACTTGGAGAGTATGATTTCAATTCCGATAACTGTAAATGGCGTTTCCGTAAGCCCTGACAGCCGTTAAATCGATTATATAAATATAGCGCCCTGCAACAAAGTTAATTGCGGGGCGTTATATTTATATAAAAATAGATTATATATGGTTACAAAATCTTTAAGACGGATTATTGCCGTGGTTGTCGGCATGATAATATTTGGAGTCGGACAACAGGCGAAGGCGCAATATTATGAGATTGCCAATCAGCTTCCGGGGGTTATATCTCCTGCGTTGTCTGGTTCCATGAATTACAAAGGTTTTATTGAACTGTCGGGTGTCGCCGGTTTCGGTGATAACCGCGCAAATATAATAGGAGTCACAACTTCTCAGGGATTTCAATACTCCTCATGGTTTTTTATGGGAGCGGGTCTTGGAGTCGAGGTGGCGATGACCAACAGCGACATGCTTTCGAGTGATGTAGGTCAAGCACGTTATCGCGAACACTCCAATTCTTCCACTAAGGTGATGATTCCAGTATTCTCCGATTTCCGGTTTAATTTTGGTAATACAGGCGGAGTCTCTTTCTTTGCCGACGTAAAACTCGGCGCAATCTGGCTTATCGGCAACAGCTATTTGCGGTTGCAGGAGGGCTGCATGACCGGTGACGCGCAGTTTTATTGCAAGCCGGCTCTCGGAGTCAGAATCCCGGTAAGCAGTACCAATCAGCGTCAGGCGGTGAATATCGGCGTAGCGTATGAGCTTATAACCTCCGATAACAATTATAATTACTGGAACGACAACAATATCACTCTTAATTGTCTCGGTGTGTCACTTTCGTTTGAATGGTGACAAAAGTTTTTTGAAGCGATGCCTGGTCTCGCGGCGTTTCTCGAAATGCGTTAGCCGTGTAAGAACTTCATCCACTGTCTTGTCGATATCCCAGTTGCGTTGCCGGGCATATTCACTTGTCATGAGGGAGAGCACTTCTCTTCTGTGGGTGAGACGCATCAGGTTTGCGGTGCAGTCATTTTGTGTGAACCGGGAGCCAAATCTGGTGCGGTTGGTGTCAATGAGTGTGAAATGATTTGTTCCGTCAGCATCAGTGTGGTAAAGTATGTTGCTGAGATTGGGATCGCCGTGTAGTACACCATTCTCATGCAGCATGACCATGAATCGAGCGACATCCAGTGCCAGTTCCTTGTCGTAGTCGGTCTTTTCAACAAGTTCCGGAAATAATGATTTGTCGGTCGTAAGTTCCGACACGAAATAGCTGTCAATCAGCAGTCCGGATTTCTTTATCTCGATATACGCGACGGGAAGGGGAGTGGAAATCCCCATTGCAAGCATGCGCTCTGCATATCGGTAGGCACGTTCTGCCTTCCCCTGGCAGAAGAATGTGTATGCCACGCGTTGTACCGGATTGGGCTGTTTGTAACGCTTCACCACAAAATCAATACCGTTGTGGCGCAATATTTTGACTATATTGCGCTTATGGTATATTTCCGTTCCGGTGGTTTCAAAAATTTCCGGTATCGATTCGATGAGCTTGTCGTAGCTCGCGTATTTATTGTTTATTACGGCATTCATGCTTATAAAAAAATTGGGAAGTTGTGTCGGCGGTGACTCAACTTCCCGGTGCGGTACCTGAAGCGGGACTCGAACCCGCACAGCCGTAATGGCCAAGGGATTTTAAGTCCCTCGTGTCTACCATTCCACCATTCAGGCAGCTCTACGCCATAAGGCGATTCGGCGAGACAAAGTTAACAAGTAATTTCGGATTGTGCAAGTGCGGGACAATGATTTTAGAATACTATATTGTAGCCTCCGGTGGCAGCGGGTAGCACCCGGTAACGTCTTAGTCCATATTTTCTGTCGTAAGCGGTGCCCGATACGGCGCTTCCTTGATATTCACAGACATTGTACACCGACCCGCATTGCGGACAGCGCGCCTCAAGATTGTCGGGGTTAAACTTCACTCTGACAGTAGGGCTCACTTCCACCGGACACGCGAGATCGTAGGCAAGCGGACTGTTGGATAGGTCGGTCACAAGCAATATGCCTCCGAATCCCGTGAATGTCATCGCCGTAAACGGGAAATCGGCGGGAATGCGGTCTGCCCTTATGAAGGTGCGCGATTGTCCGAGTCCGTGTACACCATATATGTCCCAGTACCCCGGATTGCTCAGCTCCACGTTGACGCTCATTGCCGGGATGCGCTCGTCGTTGACTTCGCCGCATGATGACGCTGCCAGCAGCGTCATCGCCGCTATTATGATTATGACACCTTTCTTCATGAATTGAGTATTGAGGTGATGGCATCCTTTTCTGAATCGCTGAACCCGGTGTTCTTAATCGCCGGAAGCAACGACATGAGTTGCGACATGGTACGTGGACCGATGATTACTGAAGTTATCATCGGGTCGTTCAATAGCCATGCCACAGCCATCTGGGCAAGCGTCTGCCCGCGGTCTGATGCTATTTCATTGAGATGCCGGAGCTGCTCTACAAGTTCGGGAGTAATATCGGCGCGGTGGAGGTGCTTATCATTGGCGGCACGTGAATTTTCAGGAATGCCGTTAAGATACTTGTCGGTCAGCACTCCTTGCTGAAGAGGACTGAATGCCGTATAACCAGCGCCAAATGATTCAAGCACTTCGCGGCGTTCGTCGGTCAGATTGTTGACAAGCATGTTTGACTTATCCTGATAGATGATACAGGGGGTATGTGCGTCACGCAGATATGTAAGTGCCTCAGCAAGTTTGTCGGCGGGATATTTTGACAATCCCACATAGAGTGCTTTACCCGACCTTACGATATCTACGAGCGCCTGCATGGTTTCCTCTATCGGAGTGACACCGTCATAACGGTGGGAGTAGAATATATCCACGTAGTCAATGCCCATGCGCGACAATGACTCGTCAATAGATGTCATGAGCATTTTCCGCGACGAGCCGTCGCCATAAGGACCTTCCCACATGTCGTGACCCGCTTTGCTGGTGATTACCATTTCATGACGGTGAGTGTGAAGCGAGCGGGAGATTATGCGCCCCATCATCTCTTCTGCCGCCCCGAAAGGCGGACCGTAATTATTGGCAAGGTCAAACACCGTTATGCCGTTATCAAACGCTGTCGTGACGCGTTCATGACACGATGCAAATGTCTCGTCTTCCCCGAAATTCCACCAGAATCCCAGGGAAAGCGCCGACAGGCATAATCCTGACTTGCCGCTACGGCGGTAGGGCATATTTTTCTCATAGCGCGACGGGTCGGCTATGTATGGCTTGCGTGGTTCGGGGCGCAGATTCATGTTGTTGCTATTTATTGCCGAGCAGAGCTGCAAACGCGCTGTGATATGTCTCGAAGTTAAATTCCGCGAGAGTCTTGTCGTAGAGTGCCTTTATCCGGTCGTTGCAAAGATTGCCGATAGACCCCTCATGGGTGTGGTGAACTTCCTTGACGGCGTTGAATTTACCCGCTTCTATCTCCAGACCTACTTTCTTATAGGCATCGCGGAAAGGCATCCCTTCAAGGGTGAGACGGTTAACCTCTTCTACAGAGAACATGTAACGGTAGCGGTCGTCATCGACGATTGACTCATTGACCTTGATTTGAGCCGTCATCGCATTTACCATGCCGATTATCGCGATGATGTCATCAAACGCCGGCAAGAAATTCTCTTTTACGAGCTGCAGGTCGCGGAAATAGCCTGACGGCAGATTATTGGTGATAAGGGTAATTTCGTACGGTAATGCCTGAATCTTGTTGCATTTGGCGCGTGTCAGTTCAAATACGTCGGGATTTTTCTTGTGGGGCATGATTGATGACCCGGTAGTGAACTCGTCAGGTAGTTTTATAAAGCCGAAGTTCTGGGAATTGAACAGGCAGGCGTCGTAGGCAAGTTTCCCGATGGTCGCGGCAACGCTCGCAAGTGCCTGTGCCACGATTCTTTCCGTTTTTCCGCGCCCCATCTGGGCATATACCACATTATAGTCCATGCTGTCAAATCCGAGCAGACTTGTGGTCATGGTGCGGTTGAGGGGAAATGACGACCCGTAGCCTGCCGCAGAACCGAGCGGGTTGCGGTTGGTTATGTCGTAAGCGGCGCGCAACACGGTAAGGTCATCGACAAGCGATTCAGCGTATGCGCCAAACCACAGTCCGAATGACGACGGCATAGCGACCTGAAGATGGGTATAACCGGGCAAAAGCACATTTTTATAGCGCTCGCTCTGTTCGAGCAGGGTGTTGAACAAGCGTGTCATAGCCTTGGTTACATCTTCTATCCTTGAACGGATAAAAAGTTTCAGGTCGACAAGCACCTGGTCATTGCGCGAACGTCCCGAATGGATTTTCTTGCCTGTGTCGCCGAGATGACGCGTCAGCATTAGTTCTACCTGGGAATGTACATCTTCTATATCATCTTCAATCTTAAATCCATGTTGTTCAATCACGTGATATATATCCCGTAATTCGTGAGTAAGAGTGTCAAGCTCGTCACGAGTCAACAGCCCTATCGATTCAAGCATTTTTATATGGGCGAGAGAACCAAGCACATCATAGGGGGCGAGGTAAAGATCCATCTCGCGGTCACGACCGACAGTGTATGATTCCACGTCATGATCTACTGTCGTGGATTTTTCCCAAAGTTTTGATGCCATATTAAAGTGGTGAAGATGATGAAGACGGGATTAAAATCTTGCCGTTATTTCACGAAAGCAAGATTCTTTATCATGTCGCCGAATTTGTTGGCGGCTTCCTGAAGCTTCGGTCCTACCATGGGGCGGAGCATGGCGGGCATCTCCACGTCAATGGATGTGACCACTTCCGTAGTCTCGGTATCTTTCTCGTTAAGATTCACTGAAAGTATGATAGGTACAGGGGCGTTTTCGGCTGTCAACGCAATGCGCTTCGCCGGTATGCGTTCAGTTACGCGAAGTGTCATGTCGCCCATGGGAGCGGCGTTTATCACGATTGTATCTTCGGTAAATGTCACCGAACCAATCTTTGCCTTGACATCTTCGGGCAGTTGGTCGATTCGCTCCTGAAAAGTGCCAAGATTGCTGATACGGTCAAATACTGTCGACGCGGGCATCGCCACATCGACAGGTTTGCTTGAATATGTAGTCATAAAATTAAGTCTGATTAATTGGGGGAGAGGAGTATTAGTCGGCGTTAGTCTTGTTGGGTACCCAGCTTGCAGGGTCTTTGCGCCATTCCTTCAGTGTCTCAAGGTCCTGCTCTTTTATGTAATTGGTTTCAAGAGCTGCTTCAAGCATTGAATTGTAGTTGCTTAGAGTGATGAGCTTGACGCCTGCCTCGTTGAAGCGCTTCACGGCGACGGGGAATCCGTAGGTGAAAATCGCAGCCATGCCCACTACCTCGCAACCTGCGTTGCGGATAGCCTCGACAGCTTTAAGGCTGCTGCCGCCGGTAGAAATGAGGTCCTCGATTACAACGACTTTCTGACCGGGCTTGAGATTGCCTTCGATAAGATTTTCAAGACCGTGGTCTTTCGGGGTGGAACGTACATATACATATGGGAGCCCGAGCGTATCGGCAACAAGCGCTCCTTGTGCGATGGCACCGGTGGCAACGCCCGCGATAGCGTCGGGTGCCTCGAAATTTTCCATGATTACGCGGCACAGCTCAACCTTGATGAAACTGCGCATTTCAGGATATGACAATGTCTTGCGATTGTCGGTATATATAGGTGAATTCCAGCCTGAAGCCCAAACGAAAGGAATATCGGGTTGCAATTTGATTGCTGAGATTTTTAATAATTTTTCGGCTACGAGACTTTCTAACTTTTTCATCTTGAATTGTATTTGGAATTAATTGCTGCAAAGATAGTGTTTGTGAGGCAAATTACCAATAAAAACATATTAAATTATAAAGAATAATTGCTACATTTGCAATGTAAAATTAATAAGAAATGTCAGAAGAAATTCTTACTCTAAGTGACATATACAAGGCGGCACATGTCTTGAAAGGTGTTGTCCGTCACACAGAGCTTATCAGTGCTCCAAAAATCAATCCTGAAAGTGAGGTGTATCTTAAGCCGGAATGTCTGCAACACACCGGGTCGTTCAAGCTTCGCGGTGCTTACTATAAGATTTCCCAGCTTTCTCCCGAAGAAAAGTCTCATGGAGTGATAGCATGCTCGGCAGGTAATCATGCGCAGGGTGTGGCTCTCGGTGCAAAGGCTAACGGCATAAAGTCGATAATATGTCTTCCGGAGGGTGCGCCTATCTCCAAAGTGGAGGCGACAAAGAAGTATGGCGCCGAGGTGTGCCTGGTGCCCGGTGTATATGATGATGCCTACAAGCGTGCCCTTGAGATGCGTGACGAGCATGGCTATACCTTTGTCCATCCCTTTAATGACCCACTCGTGATTGCGGGGCAAGGCACTATAGGGCTTGAGATACTCGATGAGATGCCCGATGTCGAGGCTGTGATTGTACCTGTAGGTGGTGGCGGTCTTATCTCGGGCGTGGCATTTGCCATTAAGGCGGTAAGCCCGGATGTGAAGATATATGGAGTGCAGGCTGCAGGCGCGCCGAGCATGGTAGAGTCGCTTAAAAACGACCGTATAGAGTGTCTTGAAAAGGTTTCTACGGTTGCCGACGGTATCTCGGTAAAAGAGCCAGGAACAAATACATTTGAACTCTGCCGCAAATATGTCGACGAGATTGTCACGGTCAGCGATGATGAGATTTCAGCAGCTATTCTTGCCATGATGGAGCAGGAGAAGCTGGTTGCCGAAGGTGCCGGCGCGGTTGCGGTAGCCGCCGCGATGTTTAACAAAGTGCCTATAAAGGGCAAGCGTACGGTATGTCTCGTGTCAGGCGGTAATATCGATGTCACTATCTTGAGCCGCGTCATAAACCGTGGTCTTATAAAGAGCGGCAGAAACTACGCCGTTAATATTGACCTCTTTGATAAGCCCGGTGTGCTTGCCGATGTCAGCCGTATTATAGGAGAGCTTGGCGGCAATATCATATCGGTCACTCATGAACGCATCAGTGTAGACACCCCGATTACAAGCTGCTCCTTGCGCCTTGTCATGGAGACACGTAATCAGGAACATATCGACATCATACGCAAAGGACTCCAGGATGCCGGATACAAGATACTGAATTAGGCAAATTCCTGACCTCAAAATTGGATTTAAAGCTTAATAATATTCCAAAAGGGATAATCTGTTGTCTCTTTTGGAATATTATTTATGTCGGATTTGTACAGAGAGTATATATGTAGTAAGTTTGTTTATTAAATAACTAAACACGACACATGAAATATAGTATTGTTGCCTCGGGACTGTCATTACTTGGATTGTGTTTCGCTCTGCCGGTGGCGGCTCAGGAATCGCAGCCTGACACGCTTGCCCTGTCGCTTGACCGGTGTATAGCGATTGCATTGTCGGAAAGTCCCACGGTGAAAGTCGCCGATATGGAGGTGACTCGCGTTGACTACGCGAAGAAAGAGACAATCGGACAGTTACTCCCAACGATTAATTTCGGTGGAAATTATAACCGTATGATAGCGAAACAGGTCGCTTACATGAATATGGACGGCTTCGGTTCCATGATGGGTGGAGGCGACAAACCCGGCGGTGACACCGGGGAAAGCGGTGATGACACCTCTTCCGCCTCGAGAGCGACAGCCGGAGGGGCATCATCAGGAGGAGGCAAAAACAGTGGTATAAAGATGGGGCTTGACAATAGCTATCAGGTCGGTTTCAATGCCTCGTTGCCGTTGATAGCCCCGCAGCTCTGGGCATCGCTTAAACTCAGCGACAGCCAGATATTGCAGAATGTCGAGGCGGCACGAGCATCACGCCTGTCGCTCGTCAATCAGATAAAGTCGGCATATTATGCGTTGCTGCTTGCTGAAGACAGTCATCGCGTGATTAAGGAAAACTATGATAACGCGGTGTTCAATCATAAGATTTATGAGAAGAAATTTCAAGTCGGTACCGCTTCTGAATATGATGTGCTCCGCTCTGCCGTACAGGTGAAAAATGTAGAGCCCGAACTTTTGCAGGGTGAAATCGCCATAAAGCAGGCACGGCTGCAGCTTGCCATACTCATGGGCATCGATGCTTCGCATGTCGTTAAAGCGACTACAGCTCTTGCCGATTATGAAAAAGATATGTATGAACATACTCTTAATCTCAATACCTCTTCGATTGAGGGTAATACCGACTTGCGTACACTTGACTTGCAGACACGGTCGCTCCGTAATGCGCTCACTATACAGAAGATGGCATGGTATCCGACACTCGCGCTCTCCGCAAGTTATAACTGGACATCGTCATCCAATGGTAATCCGTTGCGCAATTTCCGGTGGGATCCATATTCCGTTATCGGGCTGTCGCTGAATTTCCCTATTTTTCAGGGTGGACAGCGTTATTTCAAGATAAAACAGGCGCGTATCCAGGTAGAGGAAATGGGCTGGCAACGTGAAAATCTTGAACGCTCGATAAAGATGCAGGTTGACCTTGCAGTGGATAATATCCAGAAAAACGTTAAACAGATTGCAAGCAGTTCCGAGAGTGTAGCACAAGCGGTAAAGGCTCACGAGATAATGGAGAAGTCATTTGAAATCGGTGCCGCAAGTTATCTTGACCTCCGGGATTCCGAACTTGCACTTACACGGGCACGCCTCGCCTATTACCAGTCGATATATAATTATCTTATCGCCAACAGTGAGCTTGAACTGCTTCTTGGTAATGCCGACCTTGAAAAATACAGTAATTTACCCGAATAAAAACAACCAATCACATATCCACGATTATGTCAGTCAGAATACACAGCGTCGCTTCATGCCTGATGCTCGGCGCAATTATAGTTGCCTCGCTCCCTTCATGTGGCGGGAAAAAGGATGATGCCGCCAAAGAGGTGGTAGACGAGCGACCTAATGTAGAGATACTTCAGGTGCATGAACAGAGTGTAAGCCAGCTTGTGTCATATACCGCCACGGTAGAGGCTTACAAGACCAACAATATCACCACATCCACCCCCAACCGTATAAAGTCGATTCTTGTCGATGTTGGTTCAAAGGTTGCAAGGGGGCAGCGGCTCGTGGTGCTTGACAATGTGAACATCGATCAGCTGAAGGTGAGGCTTGACAATACCGAGCGTGAATATAACCGCGCACTTGAGCTTTACAACATAGGTGGTGGCACAAAGCAGGCGGTCGACCAGATGAAGACCGAGCTTGACGCCGCGCGCCGTCAGTATGACAACCAGCTTGAAAATACATTCCTTGTGTCGCCTATATCCGGCGTTGTCACCGAACGTAATTACGATGCCGGTGACATGACCGCTCAACTCCCTATACTGACCATCGAGCAGATACAGCCCGTGAAAGTGCTTATCAATGTAAGCGAAAACGAGTTTACGAAGGTACACAAAGGCATGAAGGTCGATGTCTATCTTGACGTGTATGGCGACGAGAGGTTTGAGGGTGTTGTCGAGCTGATACATCCCACCATTGATGCCGCCACGCGTACATTTACCGTAGAGGTCAACATCGCCAACCGTGACGAGCGTGTGCGCCCGGGCATGTTTGCCCGTGTCGTGATGAATTTCGGCACCGAAAACCGTGTCGTCGTTCCTGACCGCGCCATTGTCAAGCAGACCGGCTCCGGTGAGAAATATGTATATGTGTATTCCGACGGAAAAGTGTCGTTCAACAACGTGAAGGTAGGTCAGCGTCTCGGCGACACCTACGAGCTTATATCGGGCGTGGAAAATGGTGCGGAGGTTGTAATCTCCGGTCAGTCGCGTCTCGCCAACGGCATGGAAGTCAATGTGATTAAGAAAGATAAGTAATAAACCGATTTATACACTGACGAAATGAGTTTATATGCAAGTGCGGTGAAACGCCCTATCATGACCACGCTATGTTTCGTGGCTGTGGTCATCCTGGGTCTGTTTTCGCTCTCGACGCTACCTATCGACCTCTATCCCGATGTCGAGACCAACACTATCATGGTGATGACCTCCTACGCGGGTGCGAGTGCACCTGATATAGAGCAGAATGTGACGCGACCGCTTGAAAACAGTCTTAACGCTGTCAACGACCTCAAGCATATCACGTCGAAGTCGCGTGAAAATATCTCCGTCATCACTCTTGAATTTGAATATGGCGAGGACATCGATGTGCTCACCAACGATGTGCGCGACAAACTCGATATGGTGAAGAGTCAGCTCCCCGATGCGGCTGAAAATCCCATCATATTCAAGTTCAGCTCCGACATGATTCCTATCGTGATGCTGTCAGTGCAGGCAAAGGAGAGTATGCCCGGTCTTTACAAGATACTTGACGAGAATGTCGCCAACCCCCTGGCGCGTATCAGCGGTGTCGGCTCCGTGTCGATTTCCGGTGCTCCGAAACGTGAGGTGCATATTTACGTGGACCCGCAACGTCTTGAGGCTTATAACCTTTCTGTAGAGACCATTTCCGCTCTGATTGCCGCTGAAAACCGTAATATCCCCGGTGGCTCGTTTGATATCGGTAGCGATACATACTCCTTGCGTGTTCAGGGCGAGTTTTCATCGACCGACCATCTTAAAGACCTTGTCGTGGCGTCGCAGGGTGGTAAAAATATCTATCTCCGTGATGTGGCACGTATCGAGGATACCCTTGAGGAACGCGCTCAGGAGACTTTCAACAACGGCGAGCAAGGCGCGATGATTATCGTGCAGAAGCAGTCGGGAGCCAACTCCGTGCAGATTTCGGAAGAGGTCATGAAGATGCTCCCGTCATTGCAGAAACGTCTTCCCTCCGATGTGAAACTCGGAGTGATTGTCGACACCTCCGATAACATATGCAACACCATCGCCTCACTTGTCGAGACGGTGCTTTACGCGTTGCTGTTTGTGATTATTGTGGTGTTTGCGTTTCTCGGTCGCTGGAGAGCCACACTTATCATCACTATTACCATACCTATATCGCTTATCGCGTCATTTATCTATCTTGCCGTCACGGGCAACTCTCTCAACATCGTGTCGCTTTCGGCACTCTCCATCTCTATCGGTATGGTAGTCGACGACGCGATTGTGGTGTTGGAAAATGTCACTACCCATATTGAGCGCGGTTCCGACCCGAAGCAGGCTGCCGTGCATGGCACCAACGAGGTCGCCGTGTCGGTTATAGCCTCCACGCTTACGCTTATCGCTGTGTTCTTCCCGCTGACGCTTGTAACCGGCATGACCGGTGTGCTGTTCCGCCAGCTCGGATGGATGGTGACCATCATGATGATTATTTCTACCGTGTGCGCTCTCTCGCTTACCCCGATGCTCTGCTCGCAGTTGCTGCGTAAGGATGTCAAGCATGGAAAGATATATACGGTTCTTTATACTCCGATACGTAAGGGTCTCGATGCGTTTGACAACGGTTACGCGTGGTTGCTCGGAAAGGTGGTGGGCCATAAGACCGTGACGATTGTGATATGTCTCGCTACATTTGTCGGCTCTATCTTCCTGATGAAAAGTGTAGGTACCGAGTTCTTCCCTGTTGCCGACGACGCGCGCCTTTCTGTAAATCTTGAACTCCCGATCGGTACCCGTGTCGAGATAGCCAAAGACGCGATGGAGCGCCTCTATGCCGAGTGGCGCGAGAAATATCCTGAGATTCTGGTGATGAACTACACCACAGGCTCGGCTTCAAGTGACAATACTTTTGCCTCGTTGCGTGACAACGGCACTCACATCATATCGGCAAATATACGCCTCCTCGATCCGGGCGACCGTGAACGCGGAATCACCGAGATTGCCGCCCTCATGCGTAACGACCTGTTGCACTATCCCGAATTCCGCAAGGCACAGGTAACTGTCGGCGGCGGTATGGGTATGGGCGGTCAGTCACAGCTCGATTACGAGGTCTACGGTTATGACTTTACGGAGACCGATACTGTAGCACAGAGGCTTGTGCGCCTTCTGTCGGGTATCAAGGGTACTGCCGACGTGCGTGTGTCACGCTCCGATTATCAGCCTGAATACCAGGTGGATTTCGACCGCGAGAAACTCGCTCTTTACGGATTGAACTTGCAGACTGCCGCAACATATCTGCGCAACCGCATCAACGGTTCTATCGCATCGCTTTACCGCGAGGATGGAGAGGAGTATGACATAAAGGTGATGTATGCTCCCGAAAAGCGTACGTCATTGCAGGATATAGAGAATATACTTATCTATTCGCCTACCGGTCAGGCTGTCCGCATCAAGGATGTGGGTGAGGTGGTCGAGCGTTTTACCCCGCCTACCATCGAGCGTAAGGACCGTCAGCGTATCATAACGGTCAGCGCGGTAGTCGCCGATGTGCCTATGAGCGAGATTGTGGAGAAGGCGCAGGTGGAGATTGACAAGATGGAACTTCCGTCGGGTATCAGTATCAATATCGCAGGTAGCTATGAAGACCAGCAGGATTCGTTCCGTGACCTGTTGATGCTTGCCGCGCTTATCGTGATTCTTGTATATATTGTGATGGCGGCGCAGTTTGAGAGCTACACCTATCCGGGCATTATCATGACCTCGCTTCTTTTCGCGTTCTCTGGTGTGTTCATAATCCTGTGGCTGTCAGGTCACACCCTTAACATCATGTCGATGATCGGTGCCATCATGCTTATCGGTATCGTGGTGAAAAACGGTATCGTGCTTATCGACTATATATCACTTAACCGTGAACGCGGCATGTCAATCACCAAAGCGGTGATTAGAGGAGGTAAATCACGTCTGCGTCCTGTGGTGATGACCACCCTCACGACCATACTCGGTATGGTGCCTATGGCGTGTGGCACAGGTCAGGGAGCAGAGATGTGGCGACCTATGGGTACGGCGGTAATAGGCGGTCTTACATTCTCCACGATATTGACCCTCTTGTTTGTTCCGGCACTTTATTGTATCTTTGCCTACAACGGAGTGCGACGCAACCGCAAGAAGATGCGCGCAATCGTGGTCGATGACAACCGTGTTGTTAAATCTTAATAAGACATATCATAGCTCATGCAAGCGATATTGATAACATTTGACCAGGCATATTATGAACGTATAATCGATATGCTTCAGCGTAATAACTGCCGTGGATTCACTTCCTGGCAGGAGGTGCAGGGCAGGGGGACTAACGACGGGGAGCCGCATTTCGGCTCCCACGCCTGGCCTTCGCTCGCTTCGGCGATTATAACGATTGTCGAGGATTCGCGTGTTGACACTGTGTTGAATAAGTTGCACGAATGGGATATGGAGACACCCAAGCTCGGTCTGAGGGCGTTTACATGGCGTGTCGACAAGACCATCTGACAATATTTAATTTCTGTTTTTTACTATTATGGACTCAAAGAAATTTATCTTACAAGAGAGGGATATTCCCGAGGCATGGTATAATGTGATGGCTGATATGCCCAACAAGCCACGCCCCCTGCTTAATCCCGTGACAAAGAAGCCGCTGAAGGCGGAAGATCTTTTCCCGTTGTTTACCGAGGAAGCATCACGTCAGGAATTTAACGACACCGACAGGTGGATAGAGATTCCCGACGAGGTAAGGGAGATGTACCGTATATGGCGACCGACACCGCTTGTACGCGCCCGCGGGCTTGAAAAGGCTCTTGATACTCCCGCCCATATATATTTTAAAAATGAGAGTGTAAGCCCTGTCGGATCTCACAAACTTAACTCGGCAATACCGCAGGCATATTATGCGAAAAAGCAGGGTGTCACCAATATCACCACTGAGACCGGCGCCGGACAATGGGGCGCGGCGCTCTCGCTTGCTGCACGTCATTTCGGACTTGAACTTGCCGTGTATATGGTGAAGGTGTCGTATCATCAGAAGCCTTACCGCCGCTCGATTATGCAGACCTATGGTGCCGAGGTCATAGCTTCACCGAGTATGTCGACAAAGGCTGGTCGAAAGATTATTACAGAGAATCCGCATTATCAGGGTTCGCTCGGCACTGCTATCTCGGAGGCTGTGGAGCTTGCGCAGTCGACTCCTAACTGTAAGTACACGCTTGGGTCGGTGCTTAATCATGTGGCTCTTCATCAGACAGTGATCGGTCTTGAGGCTGAGAAGCAGATGGAGATGGCAGGTGAGTATCCCGATGTGGTGATAGGATGTTTCGGTGGAGGCAGTAATTTCTCCGGTATCACATTCCCTTTCATACGCCATAATTTTGCAGGCGAACGCAATACCCGTTTTATCGCTGCCGAACCGGCTTCTTGCCCGAAACTCACACGCGGCGTGATGCAATATGATTTCGGTGACGAGGCGGGTTACACTCCATTGATTCCTATGTACACGCTCGGACATAATTTCGCGCCTGCCAACATCCATGCCGGAGGTCTGCGTTATCACGGTGCCGGCGCTATCGTGAGCCAGCTTAAGGAAGACGGTTTTATAGAGGCTGTAGACATTCCGCAGTTGGAGACATTTGCCGCAGCTACGCTCTTCGCACAGTCGGAAGGCATCATCCCTGCACCCGAAAGTTCCCACGCCATCGCCACTGCTATCCGTGAGGCAAAGAAGGCTAAGGAGGAGGGCACTTCGCCCGTGATTCTGTTTAACCTGTCGGGACACGGATTGATTGACATGGCGGCTTACGACTCGTATATATCGGGCGACCTGCAGAACTATTTTGTCACTGACGATGATGTGAAGGCAAACACCGATTCCCTCGACAAAATCATCTGATAGTTAATAGTTATATGAGAGGGTGTTACAAGATTTTATTAAGAACTTAGCCCTGAAAGGGCAAGATGTCGTTAACCGCGGGTAGCCCCGTATTGGGCACCCGTGGTTAACGATGCTCACTACAATAGCACAACCCTGAAACGGGTTGCATAAATGTGTGTTAATCGAGTGACAATTCAACCCGTTTCAGGGTTGAGTCAATAGGAGAGACCATTGATCCACGGGTAAGCCGTCGGCATTACCCGCGGTTAACAGGATTAATCCCCTTGCGGGGATTTTCCGGTCATACATTGCAAAGCGATATCACTATATTTAGGATAAAATCATAGTTTTGCAACACCCTCTATTGTGTAAAAACCTATATGTTTATGGAAAAATTATTGCGGGTGACACCCGGTAAAAGTCTGTTCCTGTTTGTGTGCTGGTGGGTGCTTTCCACCATTCTCGGCTCGATATTGATAAGTCTTGTCGGCACCGGTACTGTCGGGCGTTTGCGTTGCGCGATTGTAATCCAGGATATATTTGTCTTTGTACTGCCGGTATTGCTTACAATGGTGATAGCTTCGGTCGCTCCTTTGCGTGTCATCGGTATCGACAGGAAAGCGAGTGTAAGGATGATTGTTATGATTACGCTTGTCGCGATTGTTTCCATACCCGCCATGAACAATATCGTGGCGTGGAACGAGGCTATTCATCTTCCGGAGTCATGGCAGGGACTGGAAACGGTGTTGCGCAATAGTGAAAATGCCGCGAAAGCCACTGTGGAGGGCATTATGCAGGGCACTTCGGTAGGAGACCTTGTTGTCTCGGTGTTGATAATGGGTGTGCTTACAGGTTTTGCAGAGGAATTGTTTTTCCGTGGCGGTCTGCAGCCGCTTCTCGCGTTTGTCATGCGCAACCGTCATGCGGCGGTGTGGGCTACCGCTTTAATTTTCAGTGCGGTACATCTGCAGTTTTTCGGTTTTTTCCCCAGACTGTTGATGGGCGCGTTTTTCGGCTATCTTGTCCTTTGGTCAGGCTCGATTTGGTCGTCGGTGTTTGCCCACGCGCTCAACAATTCGCTCGTGGTGATTAATTTCTGGCTGATAAACAAGGGCGCAGTGAGTGCCGATGCCAATAATTTCGCCACCGGCGGCTCCGCCTTCGATGTGACAATCGCTGTCGTGAGCGCACTTGCCACAGCCGTGCTGATTTACCTTATCAGTCGTCAAACTTCTTGCGATAGAACATAAAGTCGCGACCGAGATATTTCTCGCGTACGGTAGGATTTTCAGCAAGTTCTTCCGAAGTGCCGTGAAATAGTATCTTGCCCTCGAAGAGCAGATAGGCGCGGTCGGTTATACGCAGTGTCTCCTGCGCGTTGTGGTCGGTGATGAGGATGCCGATATTTTTCTCTTTCAGGTGATACACTACCGATTGTATATCCTCTACCGCGATAGGGTCGACGCCCGCAAACGGCTCGTCGAGCATGATGAATTTCGGGTTTATGGCAAGACAGCGCGCTATCTCGGTGCGTCGGCGCTCGCCGCCCGACAGCTGGTCGCCAAGGTTTTTGCGCACTTTTTGCAGGCGGAATTCCGAGATGAGGCTTTCAAGCTTTTCCTGCTGATACTCTTTCGATGTGTTGGTCATCTCCAGCACCGCCCTGATATTGTTTTCCACGCTAAGCTTGCGGAACACCGACGGCTCCTGTGCAAGGTAGCCGATACCGTTTTGTGCGCGTTTGTACACGGGATATTTCGTGATGTTCAGGTCGTTGAGGTATATCTCACCCTCATTGGGGGTGATAAGACCGACAGTCATGTAGAATGTCGTGGTCTTGCCCGCTCCGTTAGGTCCGAGAAGTCCAACAATCTCTCCCTGGGTCACATTGATTGACACGTGGTTGGCAACCGTGCGCTTGCCGTATTTCTTTACAAGTTTTTCGGTGCGTAACACCATATTGCCTTCATACAGTGTCTTTCCCGCATCGGGGTCGCCCGACTCCGTTATTGTGGCTTCGGCTGTTTCCGCTATGATTTCTTCCGGCTGCTGCGCCGGGTCATTGGTCAGGGTAGTTTCATCCATAAGTGAATCATTTAATCAGTGGCAGCCATTTTCCGGCAAGATGCAGGCGGCTGGCTATGTAGTCGGTGAGCAGGTTGATTGCGACAGTGTTGTTGCCTCCCTGCGGTATGATGAGGTCGGCGTGGCGTTTCGACGGCTCGATATACTGCTGGTGCATCGGTTTCAGCACCCCCTCGTAGCGGTCGATAACCATCTGCGGGGTTCTTCCGCGCTCGATGCAGTCGCGGGCGATGACGCGTATGAGCCTGTCGTCGGCATCAGCGTCGACAAACACTTTTATATCCATCGCCTTGCGCAGTTCCGGCTGTGTCAGCACAAGTATGCCTTCCACTATCACCACGTCGCGCGGTTCGATATGCACCGTTTCTTTCTGGCGTGTACAGGTAAGGTAGCTGTAGGTAGGCATCTCGATTGCCTCGCCCCGGCGAAGCATGTCGAGGTGTTTTTCCAGAAGCGACCATTCAATTGCCGCCGGCTCGTCAAAGTTTATGTTGCAGCGCAGTTCGGGCGCGATATGGCTGGAATCCTTATAGTAGGAATCCTGCGGAATCACAGCCACTTCGCCTGCGGGAAGGCTGCTGATAATCTTGTTGACCACGGTTGTCTTACCGGATCCTGTTCCTCCGGCAATACCAATTACAAGCATTTTCGACTACGGTTTTAGAGTTTTATGACACACAAAGTAAATAAAAAATCCCTTACAACACAAGAAAAATCCTTAACTTTGCGGCGATATAGACGTTATGTATTTATGTTTATCGAATCATCTTTAGAAACCTTCGGCAACTACTGCATATTCATGCACCGTGTATTTTCCCTCCCGCAGAAATGGAGGGTGTTCGGTCGCAAATTCGTTCAGGAGATTGGAAAGCTCGGCATCGACTCGATACCTCTTACCATCGTAATCTCGATTTTCATCGGCGCGGTGATATGTATCCAGATGCAGCTTAACATGACCTCGCCGATTATGCCCGCTTACTCTACCGGTCTTGCCACCCGCGACATCCTTCTGCTTGAGTTCAGCTCGGCTGTGTTGTGTCTTATCCTCTCCGGCAAAGTCGGGTCAAATATCGCCTCCGAAATCGGCACCATGCGCGTGACCGAGCAGATTGACGCGCTGGAGATCATGGGTATCAACTCGGCGCAGTTCCTCGTGCTCCCCAAGATTCTCGCTTTCATGGTGTTTATACCCGTGCTTGTAATTTTCTCCATAGCCACAGGACTTTTCGGCGGATGGATTATCGCCGCGTTTACCGACATGATTCCTGTGTCGCGCTATATATACGGTATCCAGACCATGTTTATCGAATGGTATGTGTGGTACACTATCATCAAGGCGCTTGTATTCTCCGTAATCATTACCTCCGTGGCATCTTACTATGGCTATTATGTGAAGGGTGGGGCGCTCGATGTAGGAAAGGCATCCACCAACGCCGTTGTGGCAAGCTCGATTCTCATCCTGCTTTTTGACGTGATACTTACTAAACTCCTTATGCAATGATTGAAGTAAAGGATATTGAGAAGTCATTTGACGGGGTGAAGGTGCTCAAAGGGGTGAGTGCCACGTTTGAGACCGGTAAGACCAATCTTATCATCGGTCAGTCCGGCTCCGGTAAGACTGTGATGATGAAGTCGCTCGTCGGGCTTGTGCGCCCCGAGAAAGGGCAGATTCTATATGACGGGCGCAATCTGCTCACGATGAACCGCGAGGAGGTGCAGCAGCTGCGCACCGAGATAGGTATGCTCTTTCAAGGCTCGGCACTGTTTGACTCCGAGACCGTGCTCGGCAATGTCGAGTTCCCGTTGATGATGTACACCCGCATGACCTGGGCTGAACGCCGCGACCGCGCGCAGTTCTGTCTGGAAAGGGTAGGGCTGAAAGGTGCCGACAACAAGTATCCGAGCGAAATTTCGGGCGGTATGCAGAAGCGTGTCGCTATTGCTCGTGCCATAGCTCTCAATCCCAAATACCTTTTCTGCGATGAGCCTAATTCCGGTCTCGACCCGAAGACATCCATCCTTATCGACGAGTTGTTGAGCGATATCACCCATGAATATCAGATAACGACCGTAATCAACACCCACGATATGAACTCAGTGCTTGGCATCGGTGAAAACATCATTTTCATTAATAAAGGACATCGCGAGTGGGTTGGTAATAAGGAACTTATCTACGAGACCACCAACGAGGCTCTCAGCCACTTCGTGTTTGCCACCGACCTCTTCCAGAAAGTCAAGGACTACGTGATTCATCACGAACATCCCGTGAAATAAATCAGGGAGCTGTCAGAGGAGAGTTGTCAGTTGTCAGTTTTCAGTTTTCAGAGATACAGATTGACAGAAGGTCAAAAGTGACAAAGTTATTTGGGATTTGCCCGGTGGTAGGGCTGCACCATGGTGCAGCTGCCTCCTCTCGGCGGAAGTGGCGCGTAGCTGTAGGGGCTGTCGGAAGGCAACCCGCGCCGCGAGGAAGGGTGATGTTGTCCGCGCGGCGAGGGAGGATGCGGGCGAGCTTCCACTTGCCCCTACAATGGCTTGTAAATCAAGTTGCAGCGCGTAGCAGTAGGGGCTGCCGGAAGGCAGCCCGCGCCGCGAAGAAGGTGGTGTTGCCCGCGCCGCGAGGAAGGATGCAGGCGAGCTTCCACTCGCCCCGACAACGGCTTGTGAATCAGGCTGCAGCGCGTAGCTGTAGGGGCTGCTGGAAGGCAGCCCGCGCTGCGAGGGAGGTAGGTGTTGCCCGCGCCGCGAGGGTGGAGTTGCTCGGGCTGCGAGGAGGGTGGTGTTGCCCGAAGGGCATCATCTGTATTTAGCCGGGGGTTGAGCGGAGCGAAACCCCCGGAAAGGTTGCTCCCCACTTGAATGTTTCCCGCAGGGAATCATCAATCTTGCTCCGGGATGATTCCTCCGGAAACCTCGGCTTAGGCTCGCTTTCCGTTGGTGTCGCTACGCTCAACCCACGGCTAAACGCAGATTATCCCCTGTCGGGGAAGAGAGTTGTCAGAGGGGAGTCGTCAGATTTCAGTTTTCAGAGTGGGTCGTTAAGGTCTTTAGGGACCCTAACGACCTTAAGGACTCATCGTCCTCGCCCGAAAACGCGCGGCGAGGTGGATGCGAGCGAGCTTCCACTCGCCCCTACAATGGCTTGTGAATCAACTTGCCGCATAAAAAGTGCAAGAGCCGACCTGCACAGGCCAGCTCTTGCCGGAAAAGTGATAGATATATTGCCCTATGGGCGAATTGTTGATAACGTCCTGCAATTATTTATTTCTCATCAACTTAATTCTAAATGTATCCATTAGATGTATCAATATCCAAGGATTTCAGTTTTGTATCGCTCGGTTTCCTCCGGGGTTAACGAGCGGCAAAGACGTAATAATAGATAACATTTGGCGTCATTTGCAATATTGCCTCTATTGGGATAAGTCTGAGACACACATGTGCCATTGTAAAGATAGTTGAAGAATGTCAGATGATTCCCAACTAATAAAGGATCGCAAGCATAACCACATGCTGTGGGTTGTACTGCCGGCATGTCATTATTATTTTTCTTTTCTGTTTTGCGGTATGGAAGCCAGCAAGCGACCGGCAATTCTTTTCCGCTAGATTTATCCTTTAAATCAGAAAGAACAAAGGGACGCCATTTAGAAAAACGTATTTTGGGTATAATTGTATTCCATTCCGCTGAGGTTGGACATTTCCAAACATTTTCGGCATAAAAAGAATTAACATGGTTATTGTCACTAAAAAACAGTTGCGGACAATCCGTGACTTTAATATTTGAGTTGTAAAAATTAATCTCTGTGTTATTTTTTGAGCCATAAGTATTATCTTGGACAGTTCCTAGATAATTGTCGGTCTTTGTCGGGTCTAATTGACCTGTTAAACCAGTGATTTTGAAAAAGTCATCCGTAGAATAGTAACGTGCCGTGGCGATAACCCCATCAGGTTGTATTCTAGATACAGCTCCCAAATTACGGTCTGCGAGTAGGATGTTGCTTTCTCCATTTAGTATGACCACATCGTTGACATTGCATTTTTCACTATGAAGTTTCACGGTAAAACTACGTTCCTCGGTACGAGCATTTGGATCAGATGGATTGTAGGCTTTTACTGTTATTGTGCCTGTAATTTCGGGGTCACCGGGACCGGTACGGAATGCGTTGATATAAAATGCATTACCATGTTCACATTCTGTGAGCTTATCATCATGTCGGTGTCCTGCTGATTGGTCGGCATAAACTGGATGAAGAGAGAGTGGACCAACATTTTCTTTATATGAAAGAACGAGGTCAATATCTTTGTCGAAATTTGACGTCACCTCATAACGATAATTTGCAGGATCTGTCAATCTGACAGGGAAAGAGCGGTACTGTGCAATACCATTGGGATTGCCGTCACTTAAATCAAGACATTCAAGTATGATTTCTCCTGACGCGGGGAAGTTTATGATGTCCATAAGCTGTGGCGACGGCTCCTGTTTTAATTTTACGGTTACAGGTTTTACTTTATTGTCAGGGTCATTGGTCAAGGAAACTATGAGGGTCGCTTCGCGCGTTTCTCCGGTGATATTTGCCGGCACGCGTATTTCGAGAGTCGTGTTATTATTACCGTGGTTGGTGAAATAAATTCCCTGTGTGTCCCAGTTCATCAGATGATCTCCGGAGTCAACTACATCCCACGGATTGTCATTGCTGCCGGTCACCACCTTAAATAGTACTGAGCCACCCATCGGATTTAGCAACTGTTCAAACTCTCCCGTGTTGCCATTAACAGTCAAAGTCTTTACATTGTACTTTGTTGAAAGTTGCATAAGGTAGACTTTCATTTTCAGATCGGCGCCGGTCTTCGGGTTGACCGCTCTGATTTGGTAATAGCCGTAGCGCACATAATCGGTCTCGTTTTTCTCATTTGGACCGCATTTTACCGAGTTGTTATCGAGTTTCTCAAAAGTGAACTTGGTGTTTTCGTTACCCTCTTCGTCAACTGGCTCCACGGTCCAGGTTAGTTCGGGGTTGGTCGACACTCTCAGCTCGATAAAGTCGCTTTCGTTGGCATCGCCGTCAAAAGTCAGGTGAGTCTTGCTTACGACAAGGAAATTACCATCTTTGTCGCTGGTGAAATTATCATCGGTCGTACCCCATTCTTCATCTACATCATAATCAAATATTGGAGATGAATCATTATAGGCTCCCTTTTCATCATCGGCACCGCGCCGTTTCACGCCTTTGATTGTGGCACGATAGCAGTAATTGCGTTTGAGTGCCTGACTTTCGCCTACATTGGCATAGTTAAAGCGGTAGAAAGTCAACTTGTCATCGTAAGTACCTTTCTCGCTATCGTAATAATAACCGGCTATTATGAGTGCCGTGGTCGACTTGTCGTTTTGCACGGTGGTGTTTACCGTGTTGGGAAATCCGTAGAGCGACGCTTCGAGACGTTGTGTGGTAGTGACTCCGGGAGTCATGTCGGTAGTCACCGGCATGTAGCCGTCACTTCCATCGCCTGCGGGTTTCGAGATGGAGGTCGAGAGCGGTTCCACATCGCCTGCATTGATACCGTCGGCGAGGTACAAACCAGCGTTACGAGGGTTGACCAGTCGTGCCGACTCAATTTTCAGCAGATGACCTACAAGATTATGGATATCAAAGCGACACACCGCGCGCGAGAAGAGAAACGCTCCTTTCTCGGTCACTGTTACGACACCTTCGGCATTGCGCGAGATTGTGAATGTCAGTGGACGGTCATTTTTATCGACCCAGTTGCCAAACATCGGCAGTACACCCGGAGTGTTGCGGGTGAATATGCCCGAATGTACGGCGGTCAGTTCGCCGAGCGCGTCTTTGTACGTGCCCTGATATGTTGACAGCCATTCGGCGAGCGACCCGCTTCCGGCAGGCACGAAACTGTCGCCGTTTCCTAAGGCGATGACACGATATTTTACGCCATCAAGCAGGGTTTCCGGCGGGTCGAACGAAAATTTTGATTTGCCTCCGGGTACAGCCACGGTGGAATATCCCACAAATGTGCCGGGGTCGGTATCGGCATCATCGGGGTTAAAAAACAGGATATGAGCCTGACGCAGGTCGGTTTCATGGGATTGTGTTGCCATGCCGCGCGACAGCGGCATTCCACCGTCAAAGCGGTAATCGACCTCCAGGATACCGTCACCGGCAGGCAGTTTCGCAGTGAAAGTGTCGTCGCGGTCACATGACGCTGTCAACAATCCTGCCGCCATCATGAGTGATATGATAATGCGATTAGTCATAAGTAACTCTTAATAATTAGGTTTCATATATTTTTAATTGTTGTGTTACCGGAGAGTGTCATACCGTTCCGTGAACTGTCTGGTCATCCCAGGGAGTGTGTCCACCGGCACTGTCTGCCGATGATTGGACTACATTGACCACCACACGCAGCCTTGGGGTCACATTTATATACAGCTGCCTTGTCAGCGACTCGGTGTCATCAGGAAGATCGGTCAGTGTGGTTACTGTAAGCATTGTCGAGCCGTCATCGCCCGTCACAAATTGTACTGCGAACAGATTCTTTGCATCTACGAGTTTGTCGGATGTGACAAAGTTGAGCGATTCCCAGGTAGCATTTTTATCGCCCCATGCCATTTCCCATGTTGAGAGTGGAACATTGGATGAAAACTGTACGGAGGCTTCCGCTCCCGCATTGCCTGGAAGCGAAATATGGCGCGGCATTGCGATCCAGTTGGCGCCGTCAAATGCGACGTCGTTGTCGATGTCCTCCCATATGGTTATGGTGGCGTCGATTGAGGCGACTATGCTGTTGTACGCTTCCTCGGGGGTGTCCTCGCCCGGGCCGTTGACGGCGGTGACGGTGATGTTGTAGCTGTGGTTGCGCAGCACGTCGATGAGGCTTTCACCTCTCTTGAAGTCGACGCGGTAGTAGCATTGCTGTGTCGCGCCACGGTAGTAGCCGCCGATGATGATGGCGGGGCGGTTGAGGCGGTTTTCGTCGTCCGGCTCGCCGGTGCCATCCATCAGCACGTCTGCCTCGGCGATGTAGAGCCTGGGGTTTTCCGTGGTGAGGTCACACTGCGGCTCGCCGGTGTTGGCGTTCCCGTCGGGTATTGTGGGCGCGGTCGCCTTTGTGCCGCTGATGTTTTCGGGGTCCGGTATGAGCGCCATCCTTGTCGACGCTTTCATTACCCTCATGTCGGCGGGGGTGAAGAGCGTCGCCGGCACTTTCCCGGTGTCGGTGGAGAATGTCACGCGGGCGCGGTCGCGCAGCAGCGTTATGCCGAGTCCCTGTGCGCGCAGCGACGTGTCGACCGGGGGCGTGGCGATGCCCCACATGGTCAGGCGGGTGTCGGTCTGCGCCGGGGCGTCGGCGGTGAGCGCCTGGCGCACCGCC
>ENA-UESU01000647-UESU01000647.1-human-gut-metagenome-genome-assembly--contig:-NODE-647-length-28034-cov-6.281289_pt1 | contig 28034 bp, 22 predicted proteins | sample MGYA00243007_ERZ508008 | MGnify/ENA primary metagenome ERZ508008 (study PRJEB26167, sample SAMN06115399) | human gut metagenome | host: Homo sapiens | place: China:Henan | collected 2016-06-23 | study...
TAAGTGATGCAATTTTGCGACTTTCCCCCTTCCCATAAAAACGCCTCAAAACGCTCTCTATCACAATACCATGAAATAACAAGTAAACATTTTTTATAACCCCTCTGGCACGGCACTTGCTTTATTATAAGCAAGACAAGTGAAGAAGGGAACGAGAACTTCCGAGCGGTCCGCCGGAAAGCTCCACACATCATACTACACAACCTTAATTCCTACACGGAGAAGTGACATGACTCAGGTAGCTGAAATCAAATCGCCTCATGAGCAGCGTCTCGAAGACAACATCGCCGGTAAAGAAGACATCTATCGCGAATCCCACAAGCGCGTGTTCAAGCTGCTGGAACGTTTCGACGGCCAGAAGCCCGCTATCGACGTCGAACGCGCTCTGTACTTCACGCAGTCCATGGCCGAAACCGTGGGTCAGCCTCTGGTTCTCCGCTGGGCCAAGGCTCTGATGAACGTTGCCAAGAACATCACCGTCATGGTGCAGGACGACCAGCTCCTCCTCGGCCGCTGCGGTGGTCATGACGGCCGTTACGGCATCCTGTACCCCGAACTCGACGGCGACTTCCTCGACATCGCCGTGCGCGACCTTCCCACCCGCCCGCAGTCTCCGGCTTCCATCAGCCCCGAAGACGCCAAGATCGTGGTTGAGCAGATCGCTCCTTTCTGGAAGGGCCGCACCTATCACGAAGCTCTGAACAAGGCTCTTCCCGCCGAAGTCCACAAGCTGACCTACGACGATCCCGACGGCCTGATCTCCCGCTTCATCGTCAACGAAACCTCTTCTTTCCGTTCCTCCATCCAGTGGGTGCATGACTACGAAGTGGTGCTGAAGCGCGGCTTCAACGGTCTGAAGCAGGAAATGGAAGAAAAGCTGGCCGCTCTTGATCCCGCCTCCCCCGTGGATCAGGTGGACAAGCGTCCCTTCATCGAAGCCACCATCCTCGTGTGCGACGCCATCGTTCTGTGGGCGAAGCGCCACGCCGACGCCGCCCGCAAGGCCGCCGAAGCTTGCGCCGATCCGGTCCGCAAGGCCGAACTCATCCGCATGGCTGAAAACGCCGAACACGTGCCCGCCAACCCGGCTCGCGACTTCTACGAAGCCGTTCAGTCCCAGTACTTCACCCAGATGTTCTCCCGTCTGGAACAGAAGACCGGTACCACCATCTCCAACGGCCGTATGGACCAGTACTTCTATCCCTTCTACAAGAAGGACATGGAAGCCGGCATCCTGACCGATGAAAAGACCCTGGAATACTTGGAATGCATGTGGGTCGGCATGGCCGAATTCATCGACATGTACATCTCCCCCGCCGGCGGCGCCTTCAACGAAGGTTACGCTCACTGGGAAGCCGTCACCATCGGCGGTCAGACCCCGGACGGCCGCGACGCGACCAACGATCTGACCTACCTGTTCCTGAAGTCCAAGCGCGAATTCCCGCTGCACTACCCCGACCTCGCCGCCCGTATCCACAGCCGCGCTCCTGAACGCTACCTGTGGGACGTCGCCGAAACCATCAAGTTCGGCTCCGGCTTCCCCAAGCTGTGCAACGACGAAGAATGCATCCCGCTGTACGTCTCCAAGGGCGCGACCTTTGAAGAAGCCCTTGACTACGCCGTGTCCGGCTGCATCGAAATCCGTATGCCCAACCGCGACACCTACACCTCCGGCGGTGCTTACACCAACTTCGCCTCCGCTGTGGAAATGGCTCTGTACGACGGCAAGATGAAGAAGTACGGCGACGTGCAGCTCGGCATCCAGACCGGCGACGCCCGCAAGTTCAAGAGCTGGGACGAATTCTGGAACGCCTACGTGCAGCAGCACATGCTCCTGCTCCGTACCACGTTCATCCAGCAGTACATTGTTATCCAGACCCGCGCCAAGCACTTCGCCCAGCCCATGGGCTCCGTGCTGCACGCTCTCTGCCGCAAGCACTGCATCGACCTGCATCAGCCCCAGATCCCCGAAGGCCTGAACTTCGGCTACTTTGAATTCATGGGCCTCGGCACCGTCATCGACTCCCTGGCCGCCATCAAGAAGCTCGTGTTTGAAGACAAAAAGCTCACCATGGATCAGCTCATCGACGCTCTCGAAGCCAACTTCGAAGGCTACGAAGACATCCAGCAGCTTCTCCGCACGGCTCCCTGCTACGGCAACGACGACGAATACGCCGACGAAATCGGCCGCGAACTCGACCGCATGGCCGTGTCCTTCGCCGCCAAGTACGGTAAGGAAATGGGCATCAACAACGACGCCCGTTACGTGCCCTTCACCTCTCACGTGCCCTTCGGTAAGGTTGTTTCCGCTACCCCGAACGGCCGCGTGGCGTGGTTCCCGCTGGCTGACGGTTCTTCCCCGTCTCACGGCGCCGACCACAATGGTCCCACCGCCATCCTGCTCTCCAACCACAACACGAAGAACTACGGTATGCGCGCCCGCGCTGCCCGTCTGATCAACGTGAAGTTCACTCCCAAGTGCGTTGAAGGCGATGCCGGTACCGAAAAGCTGGTGCAGTTCATCCGTACCTGGTGCGACCTGAAGCTGTGGCACATCCAGTTCAACGTCATCAACGCCGATACCCTGAAGAAGGCCCAGAAGGATCCTCAGAAGTATCGTAACCTCATCGTCCGCATCGCCGGGTACAGCGCCTACTTCGTCGACCTGACCCCCGACCTGCAGAACGACCTCATCGCCCGTACCGAACACGACACCATCTAGTTCCGGCTACCAACGGCGGCGGCCTCGTGCCGCCGCCGGCCTGCACCGCCTCCGGCTGCCCTGCGGGGAGGCCGGAGGCCTTGGCGTTTTTCAGCTCTCCCTTCGTCAACCTTCAACATCTCCGGCGGTGACCCCGTGATCGAAAACAACAACGCGCGCGGCCTCGTTTTCAATATCCAGAAATATTCCGTGCATGATGGTCCCGGCATCCGTACCATCGTCTTCACCAAGGGCTGCGGTCTGCGCTGCCGCTGGTGCAGCAACCCGGAATCCCAGCACAGGGAACCGGAGCTGGCCTACAACCAGGGCCGCTGCCTGGGGACGGACAAGTGCACCCGCTGCTTCAAGGCCTGTCCCAACGGCGCCCTGTCCCGTCGCGAGGACGGCTTCGTGGCCATCGACCGCAGCAAATGCGTGGGCTGCAAGGACATGCCCTGTGCCGAAGCCTGTCCGGCCCAGGGGATCATCGTCTACGGCAAGCCCTACACCGTGGCCGAGGCCCTCAAGGTTGCGCAGGAAGATGCCATGTTTTATGCTCGCTCCGGTGGCGGCATGACCATCTCCGGCGGCGAGCCCCTGTTGCAGAGCGAATTTGCCCTCAACCTGCTGCGCCTGGCCCGTGAGCGCCGTGTGAAGACCTGCATCGAGACCTGTGGTCTCGTCCCCACCGATGTGGTGCGTGAGGCGGCCCAGTACCTCAACTATGTGCTGTTCGACATCAAGCACATGGATCCCGAAGTGCACAAAAAGCACACCGGCATGCCCAACGACCTCATCCTGAAGAATTTCCAGACCCTGGTGACGGAGTTCCCGGACCTGCCCATCACGGCCCGTACGCCCGTCATTCCCGGGTTCAACGATCATGGCCCGGACATCAAGGCCATCTGCGACTTCCTCAAGCCTTTCGAGCATGTGAAGTACGAGATGCTGCCCTATCACCGCCTGGGCACGCAGAAGTACACCTTCCTGGACCGTGTGCCCCCCATGGGCGACGTGACGCTGGACGACAAAAAGTTTGCCGCCCTGCAGAAGATCGCCGTCGCCACGCTGGGGGACCGCGTCGTCATCCCCCGTTAGGCCGGGCTTTCGTGCAACCGTAAAGGGTCCGTCTTTCGGGGACGGGCCCTTTTTTTGCCTCCTCTGCCTTCTCAAGGAGCGGATATGGTCAACTGGCACAAATTCTTCACTTCCATCCTCGATACCATTTCCGACGGTGTTTTCATTTCCGACGCCATGGGCACCACCCTGTATGTGAACCAGATGTATGCCGATCTGGTGGGGGTGCCTGCCCGGGACCTGCGGGGCAAGAACGTGCGCGACCTGGTCAGCGAAGGCTTTTTCGACCTGGCCCTGAACCCCGAAGTGGTGCGCACGGGCAAGCCCGCCACCTATATGCAGAAGCTCAAGGACGGCAAGAACGTGGTCATCTCCGGGTCGCCCGTTTTTGACGACAAGGGGCGCGTCTGTCTGGTGGTCACCTTCGTGCGCGACGAGACCCGCCTGGCCGAGCTCAACGAGCAGACCGGCGAGCAGCGCAAGCTCATCAAGGAGATCAACGACAAGCTGGCCTTCGTGGCCCAATCCCAGGGGCGCGACCTGGAACCGGTCTTCTCCAGCAGCGCCATGCAGTCGGTGGCCATGGAGCTCAAGCGCTACGCCAGCACGGACGCCACCGTGCTCATCATGGGCGAGACCGGCGTGGGCAAGGACGTGTTCGCCCGCCTGACCCACCGCTGGAGCCGCCGCAAGGACAAGATCCTGCTCAAGGTGGACTGCGGCGGCATCTCCGAGACCCTGACGGAATCGGAAATCTTCGGTTATGTGCCCGGTGCCTTCACCGGTGCGTCCAGCAAGGGCAAGCCCGGCTATTTCGAGATCGCCGACGGCAGCACCATCTTCCTCGATGAAGTGGGCGAGCTGCCCCTTTCCATGCAGACGCGCCTGTTGCGCGTGCTGCAGGACAACGAGATCGTGCGCGTGGGCAGCTCCCAGCCCCGCAAGGTGGATGTGCGCATCATCGCCGCCACCAACCGCAACCTTGAGGAATGCGTGGAGGCGGGCACCTTCCGCCGTGACCTGTTCTACCGTCTCAACGTGGGCACGGTACGCATCCCGCCCCTGCGCGAGCGGCCCGAGGACGTGCGCGTGCTGGCGGAGCTCTTCCTGCGCCAGTACACCACCAAATACCGCAAGAAGCTGGCCTTCATGGACATCACGCTGGACATGCTGGCCCAGTACCGCTGGCCGGGCAACGTGCGCGAATTGCAGAACCTGGTCCACAGCCTGGTCATCACCCGCCAGGGGCCCCGCATCTCGCCCCGCGACCTGCCGTCCAGCATCAGCGGCCTGCACGACGAGAGCGGCGGCCATCTGGATGCCGTGCTCATGCAGGCCCGGCCCCTGCGCGAGATCATCGCCGACATGGAGCGGGACTTTTTGCGCCGGGCCATCGAGGTGCACGGTTCCGTCCGCCGGGTCTCGGAGCTGTTCCAGGTCAACCGCAGCACCATCTTCCGCAAGCTGCAGGGCAGCAAGGGACACGACAAGGACGAGGATGGCGGTTCGGCTTCCTGATGCCGTCTTCCTCCCGGCTTGATCGTTCGCATGACGCAAAAAAGGCGCTTCCCCGAGGGGAAGCGCCTTTTTCGTCGGTATCGCGGAAAGCCCGGCTAGGCCTGGGCAGCGTCCTTTTGCTTGTTGCGCCGGCGCAGCACCAGCATGGTCACCACCATGAAGATCAGGCCGGAAGCGAAGCCGGGCAGCAGGCTGCCGTGGGTGAGGCCGGAGACCACATAGCCCACCGCGCTGCTGGCCGCCACCACACAGGCATAGAGCATCTGGGTGGAGACGTGTTCCAGATGGGCGCAACCGGCGCCGGCACTGGAGAGGATGGTGGTGTCGGAGATGGGCGAGCAGTGGTCGCCGAAGACGCTGCCGGCCAGGGTGGCGGACAGGCAGATCAGCACCAGGTTGGGATCCACGGCCTGGGCGACGGGCACCACGATGGGGATCAGGATGCCGAAGGTGCCCCAGGCGGTACCGGTGGAGAAGCTCAGGAAGCCGGCCACCACGAAGATGATGGCGGGCAGCAGGCCGCCGGAGATGCCGCCGTCGGCCACCATGGTCTTGACGAAGAGCGGGGTCTGCAGCAGGTCACGGCACACGCCGCTGATGGCCCAGGCCAGCACCAGGATGGTATTGGCGGGCATCATGGCCTTCATGCCTTCGCCGGCGCAGTCCATGAAGGACTTGAGGCTCATGAGCCCTCTGGGCACGAACATGAAGAAGGCCACGGTGATGGCACCGAAGGAGGCCCAGACCAGGGCCTTGGAGGCGCTGCAGTTGCCGAAGGCCGCCGCCAGGGTGTGGTAGGCGGGATCGCTGCCCCAGTAGCCGCCGCTGTAGAGCAGGGCCAGCACGGCGAAGACGATCAGGCTGCCGATGGGCACGAGCATGTCCATCAGGTGGCCCTTGGCGCTGGCGCCCATCTCGGCCTGTTCGGCGTCCACGTTGCCCAGTTCGCCCTGCTGGGCGCGCAGTTCGGCCTTGCGCATGGGGCCGAAGTCGAAGTTGCCCAGGCAGACCATGACTACCATGATGATGGAGAACAGGGCGTAGAAGTTGTAGGGGATGGTGGCCACGAAGGCGGCAAAGTCGCTTTCAAAGGCGCCGGTGGCTTTCAGGTTGCTGCCCACGGCGGCAGCCCAGCTGGAGATGGGCGCGATGATGCAGATGGGGGCGGCGGTGGCGTCGATGAGGTAGGCCAGCTTGGCGCGGGAGATCTTGTAGCGGTCCGTCACCGGGCGCATGACCGTGCCCACGGTGAGGCAGTTGAAATAGTCGTCGATGAAGATGAAGGCGCCCAGGCCGCCGGTGGAGAGCATGGCCACGCGTTTGCTCTTGATGCGCTTGGTGGCCCAGTTGCCGTAGGCACGGGTACCGCCGGCACGCGAGATGGTGAACACCAGCGCGCCCAGCAGGGTACAGAAGATGATGATGTTGAAATCGACCTTGTTCACCATGGTGGTGAAGGCGATCTCCACGGGCTTGATGATCAGGTCGCCCGTGCCCATGCCCAGGCAATAGATGACGGTGCCGCTGAGAATACCGAGGAAGAGGGAGGAAATGACTTCCTTGGTGATCAGGGCCAGGGTGATGGCGATGATGGGCGGCAGCAGAGAGAGCCAACCCGCGTCAAACGGATCCATGAACATGCTCCTGTCTTGAAGGTCTGGAAGGCGCAGCGCCGCATACGGCTTACCGGCATCCCCCGCCGGCGCGTGATCTTCCCGGTCGCGCTGGACTGCGTGCGCGGAAGCATATCATGCGCGCCTTGGAGCGGCAATACAAAACGGCCGGAAAAAACGGAACGGATGGGCCTCGGGGCGGGCCGTCGCGGAGCCCGTCACGAAAAAACGCCTGAGGACTGTCCTCAGGCGTTTTTATCCGGCGTATCAGAGAAAAGGCGGAAGGCGCGGGCTACAGGCTGATCTCGCCGTACTGGGCCTCGTACTGCTGGATGGCCTGCACCAGGGCGGCAGCCAGGCGCTTGGCGCTCTCAGGGCTCATGCCGATGGCCTGCTGGGGCCGGACGGCCAGCACCGGGCCCTGCTGGTCGTTTTCCTGACGGCTCACGCAGGCCGTGAGCAGGATCTCGCCACGGGCAAAGGTGGTCTGGAAGGCATTGGCATAGATGGTACCCATACCGGGGGCGGGCAGCATGGCCACACGCATCTGCGGCTGTTCGGGCTGCTGTTCCGGGGCATGGCTGTTGGCGGGAGTTTTTTTCAGGGCGGGCATGGTCTTCTCCTATTTCTTGTTCGGGGTTTTGGCGGGCTTTTCCTTTGCCGCCGGAGCCGCCTCATCAGGGCCGTCGGCATGGGTCCGGATGCTGACCCGGGGCAGCTCGGCGAATTGGACGCTGCCCGCATCCATGCGGCTGATGATCTCGGCGGTGATGTCCATGGACGCGGGAGCGGAAAGGACGTTCTGGCGGGCCATGACGGCCACGTCGCCCTTGTCGGCGCGCCATGCTTCGATCTGGGCCAGCATGTGCTTGCTGACCACGTCGCGGGCGGCGGCCTGTTCCAGGGCCATCTGGCGCTGCAGCAGGGCCAGCCCCTGGCGCAGCTCCTGCTGGCGCTTTTCTTCAGGGCTTTTTTTCAGTTCTTCCTGATAGGCGGCCAGGCCGTTCCGCAGGATGGTCTGGACCTTGCCCAGATGCTCGTTGGCCTGCCGGGCGGCCTTGGACTGGCTGAGGACGCGTTCCACATCCACGCAGACCACGTCAGGGCCGGTGTCCAGGCAACCGGACAGGGGCAGGGTCAGCATGAGGGCAAGGCCGGACAAAAAACGGGAAAGATGGGGCATGGCTCTCTTCCTTGGAGTGTGTTTTTACCCACCTGAGTAAGTCTTGTGCATTCCATGATATGGATCAGTTGTCGGTGGAAATGTTGGGGAAGCGAAGAGGAAGATCCGTTGCGGACCGGAAAACCAGCAGGGCCGGTTCCCCGGAAGGTGCGGAGACCGGCCCTGTTGAAGCGCGGCGGTCGTGACTCTCAACGGCCGCCGCGCAGGCTGGATGTTTAGAACTCGTAACGGAAGCTGCCGAACACACCGTGGCCGGTGGTGTGCTGACCGGCCTGCAGGGTGTAGTTGACGCCGAAGCTCATGGTGTCGTTACCCATTTCCAGGCCGACGCCACCCTGCCAGGTGAGGTAGTCCATCATCTGGGTCTCCACTTCATAGCTACCGGGCAGGCCGGTGAAGGCCACGTCCTGCTTGGCCTTGATGTCGCCGGCGGCCGGGATCACGCTGAAGTCGATGCTGGGCTTGAAGGACCAGCCGCTGTCCAGGGTGAAGTCCTTGGTAAAGGTCACGCCCACGGGGAAGGTCCAGATGTCCTGATGGAAGCCGTCGCCTTCCAGCACGGTGCCGCCGTTGCTTTCCGCATCGAAGCCCCAGGTATTGAGGCTCATGTAGCGCACGCCGATATGCGGGATGACGTCCAGCACGCTGGTCTCAAGCTTGTATTCGGCACGCAGACCGGCGGAGATGGCACTGGCCTGCACGTCGGCTTCCAGATCGCCCATGCCCATGCGGCTGTCCATGTCCTGCTTGAGGTCGTTCCAGGTGCTGGTGTAGGACACGTCGGCCATGAGGCCGAAGTTCTCGTAGTTCCAGCCGGCGTAAGCGCCCAGGCCCCAGAAGCTCATGCGGTTTTCGGTGCTGTTGAGGTCGCCGCCGCTGGATTCGGCATAGCCGCCACCGATATTGAAGGTGATACCGGCGCGGATGGCGTTCTCGAAGGTGTAGTCGGCACCCAGGGAGACGCCGCCCAGATTGCCGTTGAAGCCGTAGTCGAGGTTGTCGGCTTCCATACCCCAGCCGTGCTGGCTCTGCCACAGGGGCGCGATCCAGAGGGCGAAGCCGGTGGTGTTGCGATCCACGATCTTGCCTTCGGCATCCATGGCCTGCGCGCCGTCAGCCGGATTAGCGAAGCCCAGACGGTTGACCACGGCATTGCTGCCCGCGTCGGAAGCCATCTTGGTCATCTGCGGCACGGCACCGGCAAAGGCGATGCGGGCAGCGCTTTCGATGGTGGCCGCAGCGGCGTCCTTGTCCGCGCCGAGGAAGTGGTCGTTGGTGGCGCGGCTCAGGAAGCGCACGCCCATGTCGGTGGAATCGACGTTGTTGAGCTTGCCGTTGTACAGGTCATTGACCGCGTCAGCCATGCCGTCGCTCAGGTTGGGGAAGACGGTGTGGGCATCGTTGACCCCGACAGTGACCTTGCTGTCAGTGTCGTTGTAGCTGGCATCCAGCATGGCGGAGTCGGTGGTCACGTTGTCGGCGGCCCAGCCGGCAGTAGGCTTGGTGAAGTTTTCGTCGAACACCGTGAAGTTGCCGGCAATGGCGTTGTCCACATGCAGCTTGGAACTGGCATCCACCGAGGCGGTAAGATTGGGAGAAGCTTCCGCACCGGTGAAGACGGTCTTGCCGTTCATGGCCGTGCCATCCACCACCAGCAGGGAACCGCTGCCGAAGGCAACAGCATCTGCGCCGTCCGCAGTATCACCCACGGTCAGGCCGCCGCCGTCCACCAGCTTCAGTTCCTTGCCCGCGTAGTAGGCAGCACCCGTATGGCCGGTCTCGGCCACGGCCTGCTGCGCCTGGGCAAGGTCAGCACCGTAGGCCATAAGGCTCTGACCCGTCACGCTGACGGCCTCGTTGAGACCTTCGATGGTGAAGTCATCAGAGGTGTAGAAGCCGCCCACCTGCACCAGGCTCGCGCCGGATGCCGTGAGGGCACCACCCAGAGCAACATTGTCCGCCACCAGGGTATCGTCCACAAGTTTGGTCTCGCCGCTGGTAACCAGATCGGTGGCAGCGATGGTCAGATCGCCGGTGGTGGAATTGATGGCACCCGTCTTCAGCGTGTCCGCCTGCAGGGTCAGGTCGTCGCCTTCCTTGCCGGTGTAGCCATTTTCCAGCGTCAGGGTCTGGCCGGCATCCACCATGCCCTGACCGGAAAGATTGCCATCAATGGTGATGTCGCCGCCGGCAGGCGTGTCACCCGTGGTGGCCACAGCCTGCAGCAGGCCGTTATCCAATGTGACGTCCTTAATTTCCGCATCACCCGCAGCCTTCACGGTACCGTTGGTGATGTTCATAGCGTCGAGGGTAGCAGGACTAGTAACAGCTTCTGTCGTGATGTTGCCCGTATTGAGCGTCGCGCCCTGCACATTGATGGTATTGGTCGATTCGTTAGCCCGAATATCACCGATTGTGAACTCGGCAGCCCCCGCCCCAATGACATTGAGGGTGGCGACGTTGTCTGTATCGGCATTCAGGACCACGTTACCCACCGTGCCCTTGTTGTTGGCATCCGCAAGGCCCAGGGTCACAACAGAGGTATCCTGAGAGCCAAGGGCACCACCCACACGAAGGTCAGCAACATTGCCATCCTTATCCATGACCAGAGCGCCGCCGTTCTGACTGCCGGCCAGACCCAACGTGCCCTTGGCCTTCAGTTCCTTGCCCTCAGCCAGCTGCACAGCCTTGAAACCGCCGGAGATACCGTTCCCGTTCTGTGTATCAGTCACGGTAACGGTCGTATCCTTCAGGCTGTCGGTGGTGATGCCCTGAAGTTTATCATAGCTGACGGTGCCGTCGGGACCGGGGGTCACACCGAGATCCGCACCGCCGAGATCCAGCAGGCCGCCCTTCGTCGTAGCCTTCAGAGCAGCAAGCTCATCCTCGGTCAGCGGGCCTTCCAGACCGTCGAGCCTGAGGGTACCACCGGTGTTGACCTGGATCTGATCGTTATCGAAAAGCGTCGTATCGATCTTGCCCTCATCATTAAGGACGACGGTCTGGCTCAGCGTAGCCGTACCAAGGTTGTTGATGACTATGGACGGCAGCTTGTCACCGCTTTGTTCGAACGAGAGATCGTTGTTGGCGGTGAAACCGGCAGAAGCGGAGCCCTTACCCACGGTAAGAATTGCGCCCTGGACCTTCACATCATCAGCCACCACGTTACCATGCTCGATCGTGACGGAGGCGTCAGGATTCACATGGAATTCGTTGGCTGTGATCGTGCCGCCGCCCGTAATGGTAAGCGGGTGAGTGACAACAGGGCCACTCCCCTCGCCAGGAGTGGGAGCGCCGAAGATGCCTGTGTTGGGACGATCCGAACCCCGCTGCCCTGAAACCAGGGCATCCACATACACATTGGAGTTTTCAGCGACGGCGAGTGTGCCAAAACCAATGGCAACATCCTCGAACGTGCCGTTGTAGTTGTTGAAGGCCAGAGTGCTGCTTTCATTGCCTTCGAAGTCACCAGTATCGTCACCAGTGACCTTGGCCCCCGTACCGTCGAGGGTGATGGTGGCCTCGGTCGCATTACCGACCGTTACCTTGCCTTTGATGCTGCCGCCCTTAAGCGTGACGTTGGCGGTGGTTACGTTAGCCCTACCCTCATTGAGGGCATAACCGCCCGCGTAGACATTACCATTGATGGTGCCGCCCTTGATGGTCAGGCTGGCATTGTCCACATTGGCTTGGGCGTTGGCGCCATCAGCCATGCCGCCGGCATAGACATCACCATTGATGGTACCACCATTGATGATGGTATTGGCGGTACCAACAGAAGCGGTAGCCTTCGAGCCATTCTTGCTGTAGGCCAGACCGCCGCCGATGACGGCCGCGGAAGGGGAGGTATTCCCGGCATCATTGCCCTTGTAGATGATGCCGTTGACCGTGGCGTTGCCGTCGATGGTCAGGCTGGCAGTGGTCACCTCGGCAGTGGCCGTAGCAGTGCTGCTCGTAGTACCCAGGTTTTCAGCCAGACCGCCGCCCACGACGCCCACCAGGCTGCCGCCGGTGAGGTTGACAACGGAGTCCTTCACGTTGGCCGTAGCGGAACCGTTGGCGCCCTGGGCACGGGCAAAGCCGCCGCCCACCACGGCGCCACGCATGATGTCACCACCGCTGATGTTCACCGCAGCGGTACCCATGACGGAGGATTCGGTTTCCGTAGCGTTGCTCATGGCTTTGCCGCCACCCACAACGTACTGCGCCCAGCCCTGCGGCACTTTGGCGCCAATGGTGCCGCCATTGATGTTCACCGTCGTATTATTGACTCCGGACGTGGCAGTGGTATTGCGCACATAGGAACCGCCGTAGATTTCGCCGGCCACCGTGCCGCCCTTCACATTCACCGTGGAGCCGGCAATGGCGCTACCCTCTTGCCCGCCCTTTTCAAGGAGGTTGCCGCCGATGAGGTCGCCCGTAACCTCACCGCCGGTCATGGTCAGCTGGGTGTTTTCTTCAGCCGTGGTGGTACCGCCGTTAATGGCCAGGCCACCGGCCACGACCTTGCCGTTGATTTTGCCACCAGCGATGGTCACGCTCGTGCTGTCCACAGTGGCGGTGGAGCCATCACCATTGGCCAGACCGCCGCCCACAACGGCAGCGGAAGACGTGCCGGCATTGCCTGCAACAGCGCCGTAGGCGATGCCGTTGATGGTACCGCCATTGATGGTCACGGAAGAGGTGCCGCCCACGGAGGAAGTGGCAGCGCCACCGTTGGTATGGCTGTAGGTCTCGGCCAGACCGCCGCCGACCACACCGGCCAGACTCGTGGCGTTGTTCACGGTAACGGAGCTATTGCCCTCGACCGTCGCGGTCGCCTTGCCGTCCTTTTCGGCCTTGGCCATGCTGCCGCCCACCACGGCGCCGTCAGCGATGGTCACATCACCGTCCACGAGGACGCCGCTGTCCTTTTCCACCAGCGTCTTTGCGGTATCACCCGCATAGGCCATGGACTTGTTGCCGCCGATGACATACTGGGCCTTGTTCTGGCTGTCTGCAGCCGCGGCAAACGTTCCGCCAGTGATGCTCACTGTGGAGTTTTTCACACGGGCGCTGCCGTCACCGCGCACATAGTTGCCGCCGACGATCTCGCCCTTAGCGGTACCGCCGGCAACCGTAACACCCGCATTGCCGGTGACGATGAGGTTGCTGTCGGGCTGAGTAGACCCCGCTGGCAGCGTGGCAGCATCCTGTACCATGCCGCCGCCCACCAGGTCGTCACTGACCGTGCCGCCGCGCATGTCCAGAAGCGTGTCACCGTGGATGACGGCGTCATAGCCGCCATTGGCCACCACGCTGCCGGCCACGACCTTGCCGTGGATCTCCCCGCCGTTGATGGCCACCCTGCTAGTCACATCCCGGGTATCGGAACCCAGCACAGTGCTCGTGTTGGCGCCGTAGGCCAGACCGCCGCCGATGACGGCGGCCTTGAGGTTGATACCGCCATTGACGTCCTCGTAGCTGCTTGCGGAGGGATTGAAAGTGCCGCCGGTGATGACCACGGACGTATTGCCATTGTCGGTGACCGTGCTGACGCCCGTACCATTATAGCGATGCGCCACGCTGCCGCCAACGACAGAAGCGTGGAAGGTACCGCCATTGACGGTGACGCTGGAGCCATCCGTGGTGGCTGTACCGCTCGCCCCAGTACCGGTCTTGATATAGTTGCCGCCCATGACCAGCTCGTAGGCATTGGTTTTGCCATCAGTACCGAAGGTGCCGCCATTGATGGTCACGGCAGTGGTGCCGGTCTCGAGAGTAGCACCGTCATTATTGGCAAGCTTGCTGCCGCCCACCACGAACTCGGCGGAAGTGGTTTCATCGCTGATAGTGGTGGTGATGGTGCCATGCGTAGCCTTTTTGTAGTCGGCATTCGTACCGCTTATATAGCTGCCGCCGATGATCTCGCTGATGCTTCCGCCCTCGACGGAGAGGGTGATGTCGAAGGCAACGGCCGTATCGGGGGTGAGTTGATTATCTTTGTACAACCCGCCGCCCATGAGGTGATTGACCGCGTCGGTCTTGTCATAACTACCGCCAGCCCCCAGCGCCACGTCCGGAGCAGCCGCCCCCGCGGCCGCCGCGCCGCCCATGACCAGCATGCCGGCCACGGCCAGGCTGCCGAAAGTGTTCATCAGGTGGCACTTTTTGAGCACCGCCTTGTACCGGTTGATGAGGTTCCCGATGGCTCCCTTGGTCAGTTGCATACAGATTTCTCCCGAATTTGCGACGTCCAGCCAACAACGGGCGTCAGGTGTACAGGCAGGCTGTCAGGGCGCGAGACAAAGAACCGCTGCAAGTAATGATAATGAATACAATACATTGCAGATGGCTTGCCCATAACAGCATTGCGTTCGCAAATGTGGGCGGATATGGTGTTCTTAATGATGATGGAGAGTGGAACAAAATATCGCCCACACTCTTTTGTTAGGACAGTTTTCAGGCCGAGTAAACAAAAAAATGTACATTTATATTCATTTTTTTGTTAAGTACTGATTTATTGTCCTTTTTGGGGTGGGTCAAGGATGAAAACATATGCAGAAACTTGGAGAACGCATCCGTCATGTACGGGGCAGAATGTCCCAGGAGGCTTTTGCCGGCCTGCTGGGCATCAGCAAGGGCGCGCTCGGCGGTTATGAACGTGGGGAAAATTGTCCCAATGCTGATGTTATCTTAACTATTTGTAATAAATGTAAAATCAATGTCTCTTGGCTGATGTCGGGAGCCGGGGCCATGCATGCCCCGGACAACATTGATGAGGATGAGCGGCCGGAAAACAGACCTGCCCCCCTGGAAGACGGAAGCCAGACGGCCGGAGAATTGTCCTGCCAGATGGCGCCCGGCCAGGATTGCAAGGCAGAAAACAACGCCTTGCGGGCTCATTGCCGCTGGTTGCAGGAGCGCCTGGACCAGCTGGAAGCGGAGCGCCGGGATCTGAACAGGGAAAACAGGCTGTTATGGCAAAAAAATGCCGGTCTTGGCGAACGGCTTGCCCGCCTGGAACAGTCACAGGAGATGGCCCGCGTGAACGCCCGTGCATCGGAAGAAGACACGACGGCAGCCCTGACTGTTTCCCGCCACGGAGTGTGCTGCAACCGTCTGCAGGAAAGCTGCAAGACGGACAGGACCTAGGCAGAAGATCCTTCTGTGTCATGCGGCCGTTGCTGCAGGGATAACAGGGACGGCATCCATATCGCTTTTCTTCCGGTATCTTTTCTGTCCGTTACAGAGTCGTATGCGGGATGTCCCGGGATCCGGGGCATCCGGAGGGCGGATAAGCGTGTTCCTGGTCTGCGGCGATCCGTGACTTCCCTGATGTCCTTTGCCGGTAGTGCGGATCTTTTCCGGTACCGGGTCTGGGGGCATGCCCGCTTTCCTGCAGGCCTGCTCACGGACAGGGCCTGCCCCATGCTCTTGACGGGACAGGCAGATATCGTACTCTGTCAGGCAAGACCTGACATCTGGAGCGCGCATGAACAGCAGTTATCCTCTGGTATTTTCCGTCACCTCGGGCAAGGGGGGCGTGGGCAAGACCAATATCTCGGTCAATCTGGCCCTGACCCTGGCGGCGCGCGGCAAGCGCGTGCTGCTTCTGGACGCGGACCTGGGGCTGGCCAATGTGGACGTGCTGCTGGGCCTGCATCCCGAAAAGAACATCTTCCACCTGTTCCATGAGGGGGCGTCCCTGCGGGACATCCTGCTGCCCACGGAATACGGCTTCTCCATCCTGCCCGCCTCGTCGGGTGTCAGCGAGATGCTGGCGCTCAATTCGGGGCAGAAGCTGGAGCTGCTGGATGCCATGGACGAGCTGGAGGACGATCTGGATTTCCTCATCGTGGACACGGGCGCGGGCATCAACGACAGCGTGCTCTATTTCAATGTGGCGGCGCAGGAACGTCTCCTCGTCCTGACCCCGGAACCCACCTCCCTGACGGACGCCTATGCCCTGATCAAGGTGCTGAAGACGCAGCACGGCGTGGACCGCTTCCAGGTCTGCGTGAACATGGCGCAGGACATGAAGAGCGCCCGCGAGATGTTCGTGCGGCTCACGGACGTCTGCGACCACTTCCTGGGCGGGGTCTCGCTGGATCTGTCCGGTGTGCTGCCCCGCGACCCCGGCGTGCACGAGGCCGTGGTGCGCCAGCAGCCCTTCTGCCGCTGCCTGCCGGAAAGCCCGGTCTGCCGGGGGCTGGAAAAGATGGCGGACACCATCCTGCGCTGGGAGCCCGCTCCCAGTGCCGACGGCAACATCAAATTCTTCTGGAAAAAACTGCTCTACCGCTGAGACGTCCCTTGCGGGGACGGACGGCGGCCGGACGGAAGGCCATAAAAAAAACGGCGTCGAAAGACGCCGTTTTTTGTCGTGCATGGGCTGTCCCCGGGCTGCGGGGCAGGGGGCCGTCCTTACTTCACGGTCACCAGCTCGTAATCCACGTTGCCGATGCCGATCTTCCGGGCATGCTCGATCTGGCTGCGCCAGTTGGTCTTGGGATGGATGTCGGTGAAGTGGTCGTTGTGCTCGTGGGCGCACTGGCCCAGCACGCTGGTGCTGATGGCGGGCGCGGCGTTGACCGCGTCGATACAGGCGTGGTCCAGGGCCACGGGGTCGAAGCCGGCGAACATGCCGATGTCGGGCACCACGGCGGCGTCGTTCTCGGCGTGGCAGTCGCAGTAGGGCGAGACCTGGTTGACGATGCTCACATGGAAGTGCGGGCGGTTCTGGATGACGGCCTTGGTGTATTCGGCCATGCGCTCGTTGAGGATGGTGCTCTCGGCGTCGAAGGCGTTGCTGATGGCGTCGAAGTTGCACACGCCGATGCAGCGGCCGCAGCCGGCGCACAGGTCATGGTCGATGCGGGCCTTGTGGTCCTCGCCGATGCTGATGGCCGACTGGGCGCAGTAGTGCGTACAGGTCTTGCAGCCGCGGCACTTTTCGGCGTCGATGCTGGGCTTGCCGATGCTGTGCATGGCCATCTTGCCCGCACGGCTGCCGCAGCCCATGCCGATGTTCTTGATGGCGCCGCCGAAGCCGGTCAGCTCGTGGCCCTTGAAGTGGGTCAGGCTGATGAAGATGTCGGCGTCCATGATGGCGCGGCCGATGAAGGCGCTCTGGAAGTGGTCACAGCCTTCCAGGGGCACTTCCATCTCGTCGGTGCCCTTGAGGCCGTCGGCGATGATCATCTGGCAGCCGGTGCTCAGGGGCGAAAAGCCGTTTTCCTGCGCGGCGGCCAGGTGTTCCAGGGCGTGCTTGCGGCGGCCCACATACAGGGTGTTGCAGTCGGTCAGGAAGGGGCGCCCGCCCAGGGAGGTCACCTTGTCGGCCACCACCTTGGCAAAGTTGGGACGCAGGAAGGACAGGTTGCCCGGCTCACCGAAATGGATCTTGATGGCCACGAACTTGCTGTCCATGTCGATGCTGTCGATGCCGGCCTTTTCGATCAGTTTTTTCAGCTTGTCCAGCAGGCCGGTGCCCACGGGGCAGCGCATGTCGGTGAAATAGACTTTGGAAGCGCTCATTGTCGTCTGTTCTCCAGCGTAGAGGTGTTGAGCGCCGCCCCGGAGGACGGCGCGGACGTTCGGATGTTACAGGCCGTACTGGCGGCCCAGGGAAAAAGCCTTGCCCAGCGGCTCGCCCACGCGGCAGTACTGTTTCTGGCCGCCGTCGTAGAGCAGGGGATCGATGCGGTACATGTCGGGCTGGCCGCTTTCGTTGAGGCAGTCGCTCTCGATGCCCACGTTGAGGATGCGGCCCACGAACTGGGTATGGCTGCCCAGTTCCAGCGTGGCCTGCAGTTCGCATTCCAGCACCAGCGGGCACTCGTCCACATAGGGGGCATCCACCACCTTGCTGCGCACGGCGGTCAGGCCGGTGGCGGAGAATTTGTCCTCCCTGGCACCGGAGACCATGCCCGCAAAGTCCACCATGGCGGCCTGGGCCGCCGAGGGCACGCAGACCGTGAACGCCTTGCGCGCCACGATGGCCTTGTGCGTCCAGCGTTCGGGCCGCACGGAGACGGCGATGCAGGGCGGGTTGGAGCAGCAGATGCCGCCCCAGGCGGCGGTCATGATATTGGCTTTGCCTTCTTCATCATAGGCGGCCACCAGAAAGGCCGGCATGGGGTAGGCCAGGGTGACGGGACCAAGAGCTTTTTTCATGGTGTGACCTCCTTGTCATGCATGATGTGTTCCGCGCAACCGCTTGTGAAGGATGGCTGTATAGCATCGCCTGCGGCCTGTAGCAACATGTGGGGAGTAACATGTTTGCTGCAAAGGTGTCATTGTCTTTTCCTCTCGACATGCATCGCCGGGAGGGCCGCGGGGCTAGCCGTCCTCCAGGGGTTGCAGGGCGTGGTGCAGGCGCGGCAGCCGGCGCACGGCCGCCAGCAGGATGCCCAGGGCCACGCAGGGGGCGGCCGCCAGGGCCAGGAAGGCGGGGCCGTAGCCCAGCAGATGGGCCACCAGCCCGCCGTAGGAGGCGCTGCACGAAGCGCCGATGCCCTGCAGGGTCATGATGACGCCCAGGCCCAGGTTGACGTGGCCGGTGCCGTTGAGCAGCCGGGCGGCAAGGCCGGGCGTGACCACGCCCAGGATGCCCGCGCCTACGCCGTCCAGCATCTGGACGGGGATGATGCTCCACGGGCTGTGCCAGAAGCCCGCGATGCAGCCGCGCAGGGGCAGGGCCAGCAGCGCGCACCAGAGCAGGATGCCGTAGCCGCGCCTGCGGGCCAGACGGGCGGCCCAGAGGGCCACGAGGATCATGGTGCCCTGGGCGATGACCACGGTGGCGGCGGTATAGGCCGCGCCGTTGATGGCGAAGCGGGCCACGGCGGACTGGCCCAGCAGGGGCAGCATGTGGGCGTTGCCCAGATGGAAAAAGAGCATGACCAGCCCCACGCAGAGCACGGGCAGGGCCGCGGGGCCGTGCCGGAGGGCCGCGCGCTGTGCGGGCGTGGCGTGTTCCGCTTCAGGGGCGAGCCCCCGCGCCTGGGCATGGTCGATGTCGCGGGGCGCGATGCCGTGCAGGGCATAAAGGCTGAGGAGCAGCATGCCGCTCATGACCACGAAGACGCCGGGCACTCCGTACCAGTAGCCGATGGCCCCGCCCAGCATGGCGGAAAGGCCGTTGCCCGCGTGGTTCCAGGCCTCGTTGCGTCCCAGCTGGGCGGGCAGGTGGGACTGGCCCGCCAGCCCCAGGGTCAGGCCGCTGATGGTGGGGGCCATGGCGGCCGCGCAGACGGCCTGGACGATCTGGGCACCGCCCACCAGCAAAGGATGCTGGCAAAGGAAGATCAGGGCCAGGGCGGCCACGATGCCCAGCGATGCCAGGGCCAGCAGCAGGCGCTTGCGGCGGGTGGCGTCGGCCAGGGCGCCCAGGGGCGCGGTGACGGCCATGCCCGCCAGACCGCCGATGGTCATGACGTAGCCGATGCTGTCCGGCGTCCAGCCGTGGCTTTGCAGGAAGATGCCCAGAAAGGGCCCCAGGCCGTCGCGGACGTCGGCCAGGGCGAAGCAGAGCAGGGAAAGACAGGTCAGGGAGCGCGTCTTGGCCGCCAGATCCGGCGGCAGGGAGCGAGGAGCGAAGAACGACAGGGCGGACATGCGGCCTCGGGAAAAGACTGAAGGTTGGAAAACAAAAATTGTTCCGAAAAAGTCCCGCTTTGGCAAGAGCAGGGGGCGCAGGCGGCATGACGGGATCCGTCCGCAAAAAGGAGAGCGGCGGTGACGGGCCGGGGGACGCGTTGCCCGGGTCTCCGGCCGGTCCGTGTGCCGGCGCGCTGGCCGGAGGGGGCATTCTTTCATGCCGGGGACCCTTGCCAAAGGGGGAGGAAAAGGGATAACAGATCGCTTTTCATCAAAAATTTCTTTGTGGTTTGAGACCTTCCCCTTCAGGGAGAACAGAGCGGCTTGACAAGACGGCGAAGCCGATGGAAGCCTTTTCCGCAATTCCTTCCTTCAGGGAGGGGCGATCCGCGCGACCCCCATCCGTCGGTCGCGGAGGCGGTAGCCGTTGCCCGCACCAGCGGGCTTACGGATGCGCCAGTCGTTGGCGAACATGTGAGCCTTACGAATGGCGACAGCGTTTTCGCAGGCTGTTTTGCCGCGTAACATATTGCTGTCTTCATCCGTAGCTTCCTTCGTCGCAACGGCTGAAGCAGCGACAGTGCTTTCATGGGCTGTCTTGCCGTGTACCACATCGCTGTCTTTATCCGTAGCTTCCTGCGTCGCAACGGCTAAAGCCCAGTCGGCGGACGGGGCGACTGTGGATTGAAACATTTTCAGGAGAGGAGGCTGCTGTGGCATCTCCCTATATGGATGGCGTGCGCCGGGCCCTGCCCATCGTGCTGGGCTATGTGCCGGTGGCGTTCGCCTTTGGTGTGCTGGCCGTCAAGAGCAACATCCCGCCCGCTCTGGTGGTGGCCATGTCGGTGTTCCATTTCGCCGGTTCCGGGCAGTTCGTCTGCGCGGGGTTGTGGGGGGCCGGTGTGGGGGCCATGTCCGTCATCGTGGCGGTCTTCGTGGTCAACCTGCGCCATCTGCTCATGTCCGCCGCCATGGCCGAGCCGCTGGCGCCGCTCAAGCGCTGGCAACGCTTTCTGTTCGGCTGCGAGATGACGGACGAGACCTTCGGCGTGCATATCACGGCCTTCCAGCGCGGCTGGAAGCTGTGCACGGCCACGCTCTTTACCTGCAACCTCACGGCCCACGCCTCGTGGGTGCTGGGGACGGTCATCGGCGTGTTCTGCGGCGGCCTCGTCCATGACGTGAAGCCCCTGGGCCTGGACTATGCCCTCACGGCCATGTTCCTGGCCCTGCTGGTGCCGCAGTGCGTCAGCCGCCTGCATGTGCTGGTGGCCATCGTGACGGCCATCCTTTCCCTGAGCCTGAAGCTGGCCGGCATGGGCCAGTGGAACGTGGTGGTGGCCACGGTGCTGGGCGCCACGCTGGGCGTGATCCTGTTGCACCGCAACAAAAGCGCCCTGCCGGAAAAGAAAGAGGAGGACGCGGCATGATCTGGATACAGCAGCACGCGGAACTGCTTTTTTGCTTGGTGGGTTGCATGCTGGTGACGGTCATCCCCCGTGTGGGACCGGTCATGTATCTGCATGCCGAGAGCCTGCCCGACCTGCTGCGCCACTGGCTCTCCTTCGTGCCCGTGGCGGTCATGGCGGCCCTGCTGGGCCCGGACGTCTTCATCTATCAGGGGGAGTTCATGCCCACGCATCACAACCTCTTCCTGATGACGGCCATCCCGGCCCTGCTGGTGGCCTGGTGGAGCAAGAGCTTTTTCGGCACCATCGCCTTTTCCATGGGCTTCGTGGCCCTGATGCGCTACCTGGGGTGGTACTGATGGCACACGAGTCCCGGCCGCACTGTCCCTTCCACCTGCGGGAGGTCCATCTTCCCCCGGCCCTGCGCAAACCGCGCAAGCCCGCGCCGCCCCTGCCGCCCCCGGCCCGCAGCGCCCGGCTGCTGGTGCGTCTGGCCGCGGAGGATACGGCTCTGTTCCGCTTTTTGCTGGAAGGCTATGACAACACGGCCTATTTCACCGTGCTGGAGCCGCGTACGGCCCTGCTCAAGCTGGTCTTTTCGCCCCACCGGGAAGATGCCCTGCGCCGGGCCCTGGGCGAGATGGCCGAGAGTCTGGAATTTTCAGTGGAACCCTGGCCCCTGGACAGGGCCTGATACCGTTGACGGGGAGGTGCCCGGCAGGGCGGCCATCCCCGGCGTCCCCGGCACGTCGTCTGCCCGTCACAGGCAGCGGACGGCCGGGAGACGGGAGTTTTTGCCATGGAGAAGGATGCCCCTTCAGATGCGGGGACCCGCGCGGACCAGTCCCGCCCCGCCGGGGAGGAGAGCGCCCCGGACGGACAGCTGGACGCCCTGCTGGCGACCCTGGCCGCCGCAAGCTTCGATGCGGAGCGGCAGGACGGGCCCGGCAGCCTGCGCGCCACCTGCGCCTTCCACCGTCGTGACGAGGCCTATGTGCTGCACCGCAAGGCCACGCTCTGGGCGGCGGAGACGCACGAATACATGCAGGTCCACTGCTTGCCCCGGCTGGACATGGCCGCCTGGGAGCGCATCCGTGACGGGGCCCTGGCCTGGGGGCAGGAGCGCATCCGGCCCCACGACGAGCATATGGCCTCGTATGTGAGCGTCATCATCCTTTGCCGGACATGGCATCAGGATGCGGCGGCCGCCGTGGAGCGCTGCCGTGTCTGCAAGAGTTTCTGGCTGGGCCTGCGCGGCTGGATGCGTCTGCGCGCGCTGGCCCTCATCCTGCCTTCCGCGCCGTGGCGCGACACCGTCCCCCCCGATGCCGCCTGCGTCTGCAACAAGGCAGCCCGGGCCACCCTGCTGCCGCTGGCGCGCAGGGCGTTCCCGTCCCATTTTCCTCAAGAGCGTGCATCATGAATTCCCTGTATCTGCTCCTTGGCGGCCTGGCCCTGCTGGGGCTGGGCTATTTCGTTTACGGCGCCTGGCTGGAAAAGGTCTGGGGCGTCGATCCCTCCCGACCCACACCGGCCCACCAGTTCCGCGACGGCGTGGACTACATGCCGTCCAAGGCTCCGGTGGTGCTGGGCCACCATTTTTCGTCCATCGCCGGGGCCGGGCCCATCAACGGCCCCATCCAGGCCGCCGTCTTCGGCTGGCTGCCCTGTTTCATCTGGGTCGTCGTCGGCGGCATCTTCTTCGGCGGCGTGCATGACTTCGGCTCCCTGTTCGCCTCCCTGCGCAACAAGGGCCGCTCCATCGGCGAGGTCATCGCCGGCAGCATCGGCCTGCGGGCCAAGCGCCTGTTCGTCATCTTTTCCTTCCTGACCCTGGTGCTGGTGGTGGGGGCCTTCGCCTCCATCGTGGCGGGCACCTTCAACGGCTTCATGACCGATGCCTCGGGCGCGCTGGTCCACAACCACGTCAACGGCTCCACGGCCACCATCTCCCTGCTGTTCATCGTGCTGGCCGTGATCTTCGGCCTGCTGGTCTACCGCTGCGAGATGCCGCTGGGCAAGGCCACCCTGCTGGGCCTGGCGGGCATCGTGGGCGTCATCGCCCTGGGCCTGCGCTTTCCCGTCTATGCGGGCTACGACACCTGGATGTGGCTGCTGGGCCTCTATATCCTGCTGGCCTCGGTGACGCCGGTCTGGATACTGCTCCAGCCCCGCGACTACCTGAGCTCCTTCCTGCTTTACGCCATGATGCTGGCCGCCGTGGTGGGCATCGCGGCCGCCCATCCCGTCATCGAGCTGCCCGCCTTCACCGGCTTTGAAGTCAACGGCCAGTACCTGTTCCCGGCCCTGTTCGTGACCGTGGCCTGCGGCGCCATCTCGGGCTTCCACTCGCTGGTGGCCTCGGGCACCACCTCCAAGCAGCTGAGCAGCGAAGGCGACGCCCGCCTGGTGGGCTTCGGCTCCATGCTCATCGAAAGCGCCCTGGGCATCGCCTCGCTCATCGCCGTGGGCTATATCTTCACCCGGAACGGCAACGCCTTCACCAGCCAGACGCCCACCCAGGTGCTGGCCGACGGCCTGTCGCAGATGCTGGCCTGCGTGGGCCTGGGCAGCGGGAGCGCCCGCGGCGTCACCTACGGCCTCATCATCCTGGCCGTATCCACCTTCTGCCTCACCTCGCTGGATACGGCCACCCGTCTGGGGCGCTACATGTTCCAGGAACTGTGGCTGGCCCCGGGCCAGAGCGTGAAGGACGTGCGCGGCTGGCGGGCCGTGCTGGTCAACAAATATGTGGCCACGCTGGTGACCGTGGGCCTGGGCATGAGCCTGGGCTTTGGCGGTTATGCCAAGATCTGGCCCCTGTTCGGCGCGGCCAACCAGCTGCTGGCCGCGCTGGCCCTGCTGGCCGTGGCCTGCTGGCTCCAGAACCTTGCCCGCCGCAACGGCATGTTCCTGCTGCCCATGCTCTTCATGCTGCTGGTGACGCTCTCCGCCCTGGTGCTGGGCATCGTGGCCCAGGGCCGTGCCCTGCTGGCCGGGACGGGCGGGGCCGTGGCGGCCCTGCAACTGGTCATCGCCGTGCTGCTGCTGGCGTTGTCGCTGGTGCTGGTGCACGAAGGTTGGCAGGCCCTGCGCCGCAAGGGGCGCCCTGCGACGGAAAAGGTCTAGACCGGTCTTTCTCTCAATAGGCTGGCGGGGGCGGAGCTGCCTTTGAAGAGCTGCGCTCCTGCCCCGGTACACGATAAAAAAGGCGGATCCGTGGATCCGCCTTTTCACGTTCTGATGTCTGCCGGTCGTGCCGGGGCCGCCCGGCAGGATGGTGACTCGTGGCATGGTGATGCTTCGGCGTTGCCGCCGTCACGGCGCGGAGGCCATCCTGCAGACGGTCTGCTCCGGCGGCTGCTCGTCCCGGGGATCTAGCCGTTGAAGATGACCGGCTCCTTGCGCTGGGCTTCGGGCAGGTGCCCCTTGGCGTACCCCAGGCTCAGGGCGCTGACGAAGCGGCACTGCTCCGGCACCTTGTAGCGGGCCTTGATCTCCGGACGGTCCATGAAGTCCTGGGCAAAGCCGATCCAGCAGGAGCCGATGCCCTTGGCGTGGGCGGCCAGCATGATGTTGGCCGTGCACAGGGTGCCGTCATACACGTACCAGTGCGAGGTCGTGTCCCCGTAGACGCAGATGACGTTGTTGGCGTCATAGAAGATGTTGTAATTGGGGTTGTCCAGCCATTCCCTGTACTGGGCCAGCCAGGGAAAGTCCGCAAAGTTCTCTTTGAGCCAGGCTTTGATCTCGTCGGAAAGGGCGGCGATCTTTTCCCGTCCCTCCAGGGTCACGAAACCCCAGGGCTGCATGCCGGAGCCGGTGGCGGCCTTGGTGCCGACGGTCAGCAGCTCCAGGATCTCTTTTTTGGGGATGGGCCGGTCCTCATAGGAGCGGCAGGAACGGCGGGTGAGGATGCATTGCAGGGCGTCCATGATATGACCTCGATCATGTCTTGAAGATGGAACATGTCCCGTGGCGGCACGGGTACAGGCCAGTATAGAGGATACCGGCGCAAAGGTCGAGCCGGGGCACGGGCGCGTCCTTCCGGCTGGACATCGGGGCGCACTTCCCGTAGTCAGCGCGGGAGAGGCGCTGCCTGCGGGGCGGCCCGCGACGGTCCTGTTCCCCGGCTCGCGGGGCGGCAGGCGCTCCCGGCCGGAGGTGCGCTGGCGGCATCTGCCGGAAGGGCTGCGGGGATGCGCGGCGCCGGAACATGTTTTACTGGAGGCTACATGCAACGGATCCTTTGGGCCCTGACCATCCTGCTCCTGACCGCCGCGAACTGCGCGGCCGGGCAGCATGCCCTCCGCGTGACCCGGGTGGCTGATGACCTGTATGCCGCGTGGGCGTGGGATGTGCTCATCAGGACGAAATTCTGTTTCGAACAGGCCGCCGGAGCCCGGGCCGTCCTGACTTCGGACAGGAATGGGCTCCTTTTCCCGGACAGCGGCCGGCGCTGCGCCGTGGAGGACGTCTATGTTCGGAAGCTGCTGCGGCGGGGACGCCATGAGCTTGTCGTCACCCGGGAAGAGGAGGGCCTTTACCGGATCGGGGACACGAAGGTCGTGATCTTCACGGCCGCCTGCCGCGCATTGGCCGTACAGGACGCGGCGGTGCTGGAACTGCCTGACGGGATCTCCGGCACGCTGCGCCTGCACGATGACACATGCCGGGTGGAAGGCGTCTTCGAGGCGGTCCCGTACTGAGGCCTGACGGGCTGCCTGCTGCGTCCGTTCTCCGGTCCCGTGGGCCGGACGGCACGCCAGGGAGCCTGCGGGACGGCGATATCCCTGCCCTGCTCCAGTTCGCCCAGGGCAAGGCGCTGGGCAGCATGGCCGCTGTGAAATGGCTGGCCATCCACGGCTCCAACTGCTTCGGCAATGACAAGGTGAGCCTCGACGACCGTTACTCGTGGGTCCTCCAGCATCAGGACGACATCCGCCGGTGCGCCGAAGACCCCTACGACAACCGCTGGTGGACGGAGGCCGACGGCCCCTGGGGCTTCCTCGCCTTCTGCTTCGAGTGGCGGGGCTACCTCGACGAGGGGCTGGCCTTCATCTCCCACCTGCCCATCGCCATGGACGGCACCTGCAACGGCTTGCAGATATTCTCGCTCATCCTGCGCGACGAGGTGGGCGGCCATGCGGTCAACCTCACGCCCACGGACACGCCGCAGGACATCTACGGCATCGTGGCCGCCAAGGTGAAGCTGGCCCTCGAAGCCCAGGCGGCCAAGCCCGTGGACGGGGCCGATATCTTCGCCAAGGGGGAGAGCGCAAAGCCCCTGTACAACGAGACGGTCTGCGCCCGCTTCCTGCTGGGCCTCGACATCAGCCGCAAGATGACCAAGCGGCAGGTCATGGTCCTGCCCTACGGCGGGACTTTCGACAGTTGCCGTGAATACACGGAAGCCTGGCTCAAGGAACAAGCCTACGCCGATTCCACCATGCCCATCGAGATGCCCAACGGCTATACGCTGCGCTCAGTGGCCCGCTATCTGGCGGAACGCATCTGGGACGCCATCGGTGCCACGGTCATCAAGGCCCGCGAGGTCATGACCTTCCTGCAAGACACCGCCGCCGTCCTCATACAAGGCCGACCTGCCCATCCGCTGGACCACGCCCGTGGGCTTCCCCGTCCAGCAGTGCTACCGCGAACAGAAAGGCAAGCGGGTCAAGACCAGGGTAGGGGATTCCATCATCTACCTCACCATCAACGAGGAGCAGCCCGACAAGCTGGCCCTGCGCTACAACTGGCTCACCGGTGAACCGGTAAGCTACGTCAAACCGTTCGACATCCGGGGTCGCCATTCGCATTCGCCGCATTGAGGAAGAAGCCGTGGTGGATTTTCAGGATGGCTCCGTACTCTCCAGTGAAGACCTTGACCAGAATACCCGGCAGCTCTTGTTTGTTTTGCAGGAAGCCTATGATGCCTTGAGGGCCCCACCATCGACAACGATAACCACTGGGACATGCTGGCCTTCTCATCAAGAATGTGGGGCCGACACATGACTCTGACGATGCCGTTACCTACCGGCAGTACGCCACGGACATGCTCCCCAGTATGCAGCAGCGTCAGCAGCAGGCAGCCCGGAGCGAGCAGGCGGCCAGAGCCAATGAGCAGGCCGGCAGACCGTGGAAGAGGTGGAGGCCATCTGATGACTGGCTACCTGCACAATCTGCTTGTGGCCTGTGATCAACTCATGAACACCCTTCTGGGCGGATGGCCCGACGAAACCCTGTCGTCCCGCTATTGGCGCTGGCATGTGGCAGGCATACGCAGCTGGCCCTGCACGCTCATCGACACCATCTTCTTTTGGGACAGTTCAGGTACAATGGGCCATTGTGAGCTGAGTTGGCAAAGCGAGCGTACAGGTCGCCAGCAGCCTCCGGAACTGCGCCCGTAGCCGCGTACAGACCTGCCCGCAAAACTGGTTCGCCCGTCAGGAAGCTACGGCTGTCAGAAATACCAGCGCCCCCGACTCCGGCATGGAGCGGGGGCGTTCTGCGTTCCACGGCTGCTGCCGTCTGCGCAGCGGCTGCATGCAGGCGGACACGTCGTGGCATGCTGTGTATCCGGCCGTTCATGGCATCGCTCAGGTACCGAAAGGGCACAAAAACAGCCTTGCGGGCAGATAACAGTCCACCACTGGCGGTATTATGACCGCTGGTCGGAACAGGCTCAGCAGGCAAACGAGCGGGATACTATATTGTAAAATATATAGAACCCGCGGTCACTGTTTGTCATGAAAGTGTACTTTTTGGTCAGAACTTCCTTTTTTCTCAAATTACTGTATGAAAAGTTGACTCATGCCGTTAAAAAAAGTAGCATATCTATAGTATTATCGGGTAAGGTGTCTGACAAAAAAGTAGAACTCATTTCATAATTAATGGGCAATTTTTATAACTCTTCTCAACAAAATCATAGAAAAAGCAAGGTGGACAAG
>ENA-UESU01000650-UESU01000650.1-human-gut-metagenome-genome-assembly--contig:-NODE-650-length-28000-cov-14.760126_pt1 | contig 28000 bp, 38 predicted proteins | sample MGYA00243007_ERZ508008 | MGnify/ENA primary metagenome ERZ508008 (study PRJEB26167, sample SAMN06115399) | human gut metagenome | host: Homo sapiens | place: China:Henan | collected 2016-06-23...
GACCGATTGTGGGTATTGTGCCGCATGATCAATAGCTCCGCAGATGACCACTACGGCATCTTCGCCCGGTGCCAGAGTAACAGGCATGGAAAATAAAAAAATCAAATACGAACAATGCAACGATTGTCTTGCGCTTGAACAAGAGTGGCATGAACAATGCGCAAAATGCAAAGACGGGTCGGAACACCTAACCATTGAAGACATAATGTCGGATTTTGAAGAAAACAACGCGCCGAAGCCCGAAGAAGAAAAATTGAAATATTTTCCGATTCGTTGGTTAATCCGCTTATTGTTGAAATATCTTAACGCGGATTATATCCCGACGTGGTTTTGTGGCTTTTCAATAAAACCATTCGGGGAAAAAAGCAAAGACGATGTTTTCCCGTTTTGGTTGCATGTCTTTTTTCCGTTCGTTTATGTCAATCAATGGCGCGACGGCGGTTATACGGGTGACGATTTCGCGGGCAATCTTTATATAAGGTTATTTCCGTTCGTGTGGCTTGAATTTGGTTATGAATGTTAAAAGGAATGCAGGCATGGAAGAATTAAAACAAATTGTCATGATTAGAGGGGGAAGACGGGCGGGTGTTGGGTTGATGTTATCAACAATAAAATATTTGCTTGAATTATTGTCGGAACGCGACAAAAAAATCGAAGAAATAAAAACGATTGCGGAAAAGACGTTGAATATGGTCGATTATAAGACATATTTCAAAAGAGATAATAAAAGCATTAAACAAGAGGGCTTCAAAGCCTTAAAAACGATTTTGAACGTAATTAACAATAAAAAAGAGGATTTAAAACAATGAATATTGAAAAAAATTTGAACAACAAAACAATAATTGTCGATGATTTCGGGTCAGAGCAGGAAAACGAACACTTCAAACAGAATCGCGACAAATTGCAAAAAGAACTTAACGGCGCAAGCGTTGACGATATAGTTCAACCAGAGGTGTGGCAATATTTATCGCCGAAATTAGCGAAACAATTGCGTCGTTGGGTTAATCAATTCATAAAAGCAAACACGGAACAAAGCGAAAAACTCGTGATTCCGTTTATGAATAAAAAACTTCGTCAGCGCATAGCAGAAATCAATTTGATTTTACAAAAGAATCAAATTAAAGAAATGGCGCAGGCTTTAAAATTAGAAAAAGCAAAGGCGGTGTCGAATGAAGACAAATAATGCAAATCTTTATTTAAACGGCGAATCTATCGGGACAATAGAGCCGTGCAAAATTGGTTGTTCTTATGAAGACGCGGACAAATCCGCGTCGATTATAAAAAACATAGGGAAAAACATGGAATCCGCTTTTAACGACTTTACACAAGCATGGCAAAAAGCGGGATTTTCGATTCAGCAATTTAAAACAGGCATGCAAAATTATATTGATAATGTCAATAAAATGTATGAAATCGGCGAATATAAAGTCGTTACAACAAAGATTCCGCGCAAATTAAAAAAGAAAATGAAAAAACAAGGCAAATTCGCCTTGACGCTTCAAAAAATAGAATCAATTAAAAGTTTGGAAATCGAAGTCGAGGTGGGCAAATGATAATCGGATTAAGTTTTGACAATATCGTGTCGATATTTGTCAGCGGGTTTATAACTGGATTCATAGGCGCGTTTTTGTTCGGTTTATGGTTTGAATGTAAAGGGGGCAAACATGCTAAACGGAAATGAAAAAATAAAAGATATTTCAAACAACGATATTTGCAACTATATCGGGAATAATACAAAAGGCGCAAAAAACGTCGAAATAAGGGGCGAAAATTTCGGCACGGATAATTATCGCGTTTTATATATTGAGTATCAAGACGGGGTCAAAACCCGAATTGCGTTCAATAGCAATCGGGCGAATAATTCAACGATTGAAGAAATCCGAACTTTGTGCTTGTTTTCAAGAAAACAATATTTCGACAGTTTAAGGACGAAATCATGACAAAATATTCAATGCAAGACGACTTGAAAAAATATCCGCGTTATTTCTTTGACGAATTAACGCGGTCTATTTTGCCCGAATCATACATGGAAGAACGCAACCCGATTTTATTCTTGAATTTTCAAAGACATCATTTTGTCGAAAAGACAATCAGAAAAACGAATCCGACGGATTATTCCCGTTTTGAGCATTTACAAAAGTTAATATTTGTCCCCGCCGAAATGAATTACGATTTAAGTTCGGGCATGTCGGAAAATTTATTCTTTGAAAAGTGGGGCATAAACAAGTTTGACGTTATTTTCAATAAAGATAAGTGGCTTGAAAATTATTACGAATAATCATGGTTTTAAGTATGCAAAACCATGATTTTTTTAAAATATCATGGTTACGGTGATATTTTTTTCTTTGAAAGTCGGTTAAGGTTAAAAAGTAATTTGTTCGGACATGCGAAGTAGCATTTTATGCGGGGACGCGCGAAAAGCAGTTGACGGGCGATAAATTACGGGGGCTTCTATGAAAATAAATCATTGTAATAACGATTTTAATTCTTATGATGTATGGTTTTTATATGATAATGCGACGGACAAAAACCGTCGCTTATTGTTGGGAAAATGTCCCGTTTGCAAAAAAGATGTTGTTTGCTTGATTGAAGAACGCAAATTAGACGGACGAATTTTTGCGCAAAAAGAAACGGGCGAAAAAGCAACAAAACTGATTGACGACGCAATCCGAAAAAAAGACGTTGTTTATTCCGAATCAGAATTGAAAATCAGACAAGGGAACGGCGCGCCGTTAGGCTTATGCTACGGCGACAATAAAGAAATTAAAAACAATAAAGGCGAAATTATAAAGATTCGCGTTAAGCGTTGCGACTGGTACGGACAAGAAGAAATCATCAAAGAAGAAAAAGTCGCGTCATGAATTTCAGTTGTAGCAATGAACAATATTTGCGAAACGCTTTAAAAACTTGCTTGAACTCATACGAAAAAGGGTCAACGGTCAATATTTCGTATGAAGTCATAAAACAAACAAAGACGCTTAAACAATTAGGCTTCATTTTCGGGGGCTTGATTAAGGCTTTAAACAAATATTTTGATAATATCGGCTATAAATACCCGATTTACGTTATTAAAGAGTGGCTATATCAAGAATGCGGAGTTTATGAAACGGAAACGTTGCCGAACGGACAAACGTTTCAAAGCAACAAAACCTTGTCGGAAATGACAAAGCAAGAAGCGTCGGAATTTATCGAAAAGGTTATTTGTTTTATTGATTCGTCGGAAATATTTTCCGATTTTATTCTACCGCCCGAATTGCGCTATTGTTGGACGCACAACATGGACGACGAACGTTTGCAGGCAATCAAGGGATTTTCATTCCCGAATTTTGATACGTCTTTTTTGTTTGAACAATCCCGATTGACTTGCATTCGTTGCGGGGCGCGCGGGGGAATGGTTTATCATCTAAACAGACCCATGAAACGCGATTATTTTTCTTTACCGTTATGCGCAAAATGTCATGATTTAGCAATGGCGTACGGCGAATCTTATTTGATAAAAGATATTAAATCGGTATTGAACGGATTATCAATCGACGATTTTTGCTTATATGCTTATTATCTTTTTAAAAAACATCATTAAACTAATTCTTCAATATGTGAATAACTGGAAGCCCGCAAGCAAGGGTCATTGATTGACCCTTGCTTGCATTCTCTCATTGTATTATGGCGCGAAAGTTTGCAAAATCTTTTTATAATTCAAAGGCATGGAAAGAATGTCAAAAAGCATTCAAGGCTTACAAGTTGGGAATATGCGAACGTTGCGGAAGCGCAAGCGGGACGGAAGTTCATCACAAAATAAAGTTGACGGAAGACAATATCAACAATCCGCAAATAACATTGAACTTTGACAATCTCGAATTGTTATGTCAGACATGCCACGCGCAACATCACAACCGCAAGCATGGGTTTTGTCGGAACGATGTTTGCTTCGATGAGTTCGGGGACTTAATCAAAAAGCCCGAAAGACAATCACAGCAATGGGTTTAAGGATTTGAAAAATATTTTTCAAGCCCCCCGTCTTGAAATTTCAAGACAAAAACCCAAAAGACCGCACCCCCAGTTTCAAAAAATGAAAGTTAAATCGCATGGGGGGTGTGGTATAAGGAAATTTTTTCAAAAATATGGCAAAATCACAGAAAAAAAATCAAAATAGCGAAGTTTCCGAAAATATAGAAGAAAACAACACTTTTTCGGAATCATTGCCCGCCGATAATTCGGAAGTTCGTTTCAAAAAAAACGACAAGGCAATCAAAGCCGAAAAGAAAAAATTGCTTAAAATTTTGTCAAAAATTGACGAAAATTTGATAAAAATTTGTGATTCTTTGATTGAAAATATCGCTTTTATGTCGGTAACGCTCGACGATTTAATAAAAACAATTAAGGCGCAAGGGGTTAAAGAATATTATTGCAACGGAAAAAATCAATTCGGATATAAGAAAAGCGTCGAAATTGAAGTTTATAACGCTATGCAAAAGAATTATCAATCTTCAATGAAGTTGTTAATTGACATGCTACAAAAGGACGATTCATCAAATGGCGACGACCTCGAAAAACTCAAAGAATACTTTGCGCGCGGTCGAAAGTAGCCCGATTTTTGAATATTATCGAAAAATTGAAAGTGGCGAAATTGTAACGTCGCTTAAAGTAAAAAGAATATATAAACATATTGTCGAATGCTTAAAAAAGGGCGATAGATTCGTTTATAATGAAGCCCGCGCACAACGCGCAATCGACTTTATTCAAGATTTTTGCAAGCATTCAAAAGGCAAGTGGGGCGGACAACCGATTGTCCTTGAATTATGGCAAAAAGCATTTATAAGCGGACTTTTTGGTGTTGTCTATAAAAAAACAGGCGAAAGACGTTTCAAAGAAGCGTTGTTGGTTATCGGCAGAAAAAACGGGAAGTCGGTTATTTCGTCGGCAATAGGCAATTACATGTTAATTGCAGACGGCGAACAGGGTGCGGAATGCTACGCAGTAGCGACAAAACGCGACCAAGCGAAAATTGTTTGGAATGAATCCGCAAAAATGATTCGCAAATCGCCCGCGCTTAAAAAAGTAACAAAGATAACCACGAACAATATATCGTTTGCGACAACCGAATCAGAGTTTAAGCCGTTGTGTTCAGATGATAACACGCTTGACGGTTTAAATCCGCATTTTGCGTCATTAGACGAAATCCATGCATGGAAAGACGGTTATCGCCTTTATGATGTCATAAGGGACGGAACATCAGCGCGTCAAGAGCCGATTATTCTTGCTATTACAACGGCGGGGACAGTCCGCGAAGACTTATACGACGGGAAATATGCAGACGCGGAAGCATTGTTGAAATCCCTTGAAGACGGGTCGGAAGAATTTTTCGACGAAAACTTTTTCCCCGTTATTTACGAATTAGACGAGCGTTCCGAATGGACGGACGAAAAAGCGTGGGTCAAAGCAAACCCGAATTTAAACGTCAGTAAATCGGTGGCTTATTTACAAAGGGCAGTTAATAACGCAAAACTTGACCCTTTAAAAGTAACAAACCTTTTAACAAAAGAATTTAATATCCGCGAAACGTCGCAAAAAGCATGGTTGACGTTTGAAGCGATATTGAATCAAGAACGTTTCAAAATTGAAGAACTAAAACCGCAATATTACTTCGGCGGGGCGGACTTATCAAGAACAACGGACTTGACGTCCGCAAATATTCTTTTCGGGTTGCCCGATTCGCCGAAATTGTATTGCAAGCACATGTATTGGATACCCGAAGACTTGTTGGATTTGCGCGTCAAAGAAGACAAAATCCCTTATGACAAGTGGTATTCAATGGGGTTAATTCGATTATGTCGCGGAAATTTGATTGACCCGTCGGATATAACCGCGTGGTTTGTCGAATTGATGAATGAGTTTGAATTATACCCGTTCAAAATCGGTTATGACAGATATTCGGCGACGTATTGGGTTAAAGAAATGACGGACACGTTCGGTGATGTTATGTTCCCCGTTGCGCAGGGCAAGCAAACTTTGTCAAATCCCATGCGCATGTTAGGGGTTGAATTGACCGCAAAAAATATCGTCTATGATAACAACCCGATAACAAAGTGGTGTTTATCAAATATCGCCGTCGATGTTGACAAAAACGACAATATTCAACCGTGCAAGACATCAAATCCAAGAATGAGAATTGACGGGGGCGCGTCGTTGTTGGATTCATACGTCGCGTATAAAGATTTTGAATCAGAATACAGGGCAATAATAAAAAATGATTAAATTTAGAAATCTATATCAACACTTTTTCGGAAAAACGGCAAAACCCGAACTTGCAGGTGCAACAAATTTTCAGTTGTTAAATCAAATATTCGGGCATGTTTCAAGTTTTAACGGCGATATATACGACGACGCAACAATCCGAAGTTGCATTCATGCGATTGCGACGAATTGCGCAAAGTTAAAACCGCAACACCGCAAGGATAGAGCAGTCATAAAAGGCGGATTAAACCGCTTATTGTCTTTGCGCCCGAATCAATATATGAACTCGTTTGATTTTATATATAAAATCGTTACGCAGTTGTTATGTTGCAATAATTCGTTTGTATATATCCACCGTGACGGATTCGGACAGATTGTCGGATATTATCCGATTAACTTTTCAAATTTGCGATTGTTAGAATGGCAAGGCGAAGTTTTTGTCGAATTTTCGTTCATGAATAGTCGCAAAGTTTGCTTACCTTATGACGATTTAATTCATATAAGACGACATTTTAACGAAAATGATTTGTTCGGGTCGGAACAACGGCAAGCATTGCAAGCCCCGTTAAATGTTTTAACCGCAATCAATCAAGGGATAATCAATTCGATTAAATTATCGGCAGGGTTACGCGGGTTAATTCAATTCAAATCGGTAACACCGAACGACAAACAAAAGAAAATCAAAGACGAATTTGTCGAATCATATTTGAATATAAACAATGCGGACGGCTTCGCAACACTTGACCCGTCGGCAGAATTTAAAGAATTAAAAGTCGAACCGCAAACGGCAGACGATAAACAAACGGCAATTGCCCGCGAAAATGTTTACAGATTCTTTAATATATCCGAAGACATCGTGCGGTCAAAATATAACGAAGAAGAATACAACGCTTTTTATTCTTCAGTTATCGAGCCGATTGCGATTCAATTATCGCTTGAATTTACTTATAAAACCTTTACCGATAAGGAAATCGGACATGGTAACGAAATTATATTTTCGGCGGAACGAATGACGTTTGCAAGTAATGCAACAAAAGCGGACGTTATTTCAAAACTTATGCCTTTAGGTATTTATAGCATAAATCAGGCATGCGAAATAATGGAAATGCCAAAAATCAACGCGCCTTTTGCGGATAAACACTTGATGTCGTTGAATTATGTCGATATTGAACACGCGAATGAATATCAAAAGGTTGGAAAAAATAACAAAGAGAATCAAGGGGGTAATAAAGAAAATGACGACAACGAATCCGAAACAAACAACGGAACAACCGACAAACAATCAGAAATTAAACAGGACGATTGAACTTCGCAACGCGGAATTTTCGCAGGACGAAGAAAAAAGGAAAGTTCTTGAGGGTTACGCGGTCGTATTTGATAAACCGACAGTATTGTGGGAATGTGGCGGGATTGAATACAAAGAAATCATCGCAAAAGAAGCGTTCGACAAAGCAGACTTAAAAGATGTTTGCTTGAAATACAATCACGGCGATTCAAAGGGAATTTTAGCAAGAACAAGGAACGGAAGTCTTCAATTAAAAGTTGACGACTTCGGCTTGAAATTCCGCGCCACCTTGTTAGATACAAACGACGCAAACGATGTTTATACAAATGTCAAAAACGGCTTGCTTGATAAATGTTCTTTTGCTTTTAGGGTTGAAGAAGACGCGTACAACCAAGAAACGCACACACGAACAATAACAAAAATAAAAAGAGTTTACGAAATAAGCGTGGTGGATATTCCCGCTTATGATGATACAAACGTGGAAGCCCGAAGTTATTTTGACGGACGCGCAAAAGAACAAAACGCTTCGGAGAGAGCGAAACGGCTTAAACGCTTGATTTGTAGGACATATTTATAAAATTAAAAGGAGTAAATCATGAAAACAAAAGCAGAAATTTTGAAAAGAAAAAAAGAAATTCGTTCAAAAATAGAACAAGAAATCGAATCAATGAGCGAAGAAGATTTGACGAAATTTGAAGACGAATTGCGCAGTCTTGAAGCAGAAGAAAGAAAAATCGAGAAGCGCGAAAACATCATGTCTAAAATTGGAAACGGTCAAATTACACCGAATGAAATTGACAACCCATTCCAAAAAGGCGAAGAAGAAAGAAATTACGGGCTTGATTCAAAAGAATATCGTTCCGCATTCTTCAAAACCCTTGCAGGTGTTGAACTAAACGACGCAGAAAAACGCGCTATGACAACGAATGCAAGTTCCGCAGGTGTAACAGTTCCGACTTTAACAATGAATAAAATCTATGAAAAGATTGAAAATCAATCCGTTGTTTATAGTCTTGTAACGGTTTCGCATTTAAGTGGCAATGTTTCAATTCCTTTTGAAAAATTAACAAATGATATTCAAAGAAAAGCAGAGGGCGCAGACGGAACAGTCCTTGACGACACTTTGGACGATTTAAAATTGGGCGCGAAGAAGTATATTAAACTTGTTCGTCTAACTTGTGAACTTGAAAACACCGCAATCGACGCATTAGAAGACTATATCGTCAAAAAATTATCTAAAAAGTTAATGCAAGCATTCGACGCGGATATTATCAACGGCACAGGAACAAACGGCGCAAAAGGAATTTTGAAATTCTTAACAGTTAAACAAACCGCGTCAACTTCATGGACACTTAAAGATGTATTGAAATTATTTTCAAGCATTCCCGCAGTTGCCCGCAAAAATGCAACGCTTATGATGTCAACAAATACTTTGTATAACGACATTTTAGCGATTACAGATACAAACGGAAGACCGATTTTTGATATAACACAAAATAAGGTTTTAGGGCGCGAAGTTACAGAATGCGACGACGTGCCAGACGGAACAATTATTTTCGGTGATTTTTCCGAATATATGTTCAATTGGTCAAAAGACGCGCAACTTTCAAAATCAGAAGAAAGCGCATTCGCTTCGGGCGATACAGTGTATAGAATACTTGCACTTGCAGACGGCGGGCTTGTTGATTTAGGCGCAATTGTAGCATTTGAATTAAAAAAAGCGTAGTCCCCGCCGAAGCACCGACACTTGCGCAATTGCAAGGGGTGGCGGATAAGTTGGGCGTGACTTATTCAGCCGACGGGGACAATGCAGATACGGCAGAATCTTTGACAACAAAGATTGTTGCCGTGACGCCGACGCAAACACAATTAAACGCAATGACCGTTGAACAATTACAAATTTTCGCTTCGTTAATTGAATTAACATACGATTATACAAACAAAACGGATTTAATTGCTTTAATTTTGGCGGAATATACAGAGTAAAAAGGGGAGTATTTGGGATAAAGGGCGGAGTTTTTCCGCCCCCTCTTTTGATAAAAGGATTTTAACAAATGTCGATTGAATTATCAGACATCAAAAAATATTTAAGAATACAACACGACCTTGACGACGATTTTATAAAAAGCCTTGTTGATACTTCAAAAGCATTCATAAAAGAACAAACAGGGGTTGCGCATGTTGCAGGCGACAAAGTTTATGAACAAGGAATCTTGTTTCATGTTGCGCATTTATACGACAACCGTTCTTCAATTAGCGATAAAGCAACGAACGAAATTCCGTTCACACTTGACGCAATCATTCGTCATATAAAGATTCGGGGTGCTTATGAACAGGGGTAAATATAACCGCTATATTGAAATATACGAAATCAAAAAAGGCGAAAAAGTCAACAGATTAGGCGAAAAAGAAGAAGCCGAAATCTTTGTCAAAGGTTTGTTTGCTTGCATTGAAACGCGTGTCGGCGGTTTATTGACTGGACGTCCCGCCGATACAATCATGACAAGCGTTACGCATAAAATATCGTGGGATTATAACAATTTCCCCGAAATAAGACCCGATAAACATATCATCAAATATCAAAATCATGTTTTCAAAGTCAATTATTCAATTGACGACGGATTCAAAAACGAAGAATTGCAAGTCTTCGTGACAGAAAAAGTTTAATAAAAAGGGGCGCATTATGTCGCAAGAGGGTTTTTTATTTGAAGAATTATCCGAATTTAAACAAAATTTAATGCGCGATATAAAAGAAAATTTCCCGAAAGAAACAGAAAAATTCATCAAAGAAGAAGCGCAAAAGTGCTTGAAAGTTGCCCGCAAGGTTGCGCGAAAAGAGGTCGGGACGTCAAAGGGCAAGAAAAAAAATTGGATTGATAAAAAATCATATCATAAAGGATTTAAAGTCGGAAAACCTTATAAATACGCGAATGATTTGTGTTGCAGGGCATACAATAAAGCCCCGCATGCGCATTTAATCGAATACGGGCATGTAAACGTTCCGCGAAGTTCTAAACGCGCAACAACCCGCGCAGGTCGTGCCGAACAGGCGACACAACAACGTGGGACGGGGTTTACTATGGGAAAACTTGTTTTCAAAATCGCGGAATTGGAGTTCATAACGCAATATTTAAACGACGCGGAAGCGTTCATGTATAAATATTTTGACGAAACAACAGGCGGGAAAAGACATTCATGATTTCGACAATAGAATTATACAAGGCAATTCGGGAACGTTTAGAAGAAACATTCCCGAATGTTCTTATTCAACAAAAAGATATTAAAAACATAACGCGCCCGTCGTTTTATATTCAATACGTCGGAAAAAATCTTGAAAAAATCGCGGTTGAACTTTACGAAGACCGAATTTCATTCAATATTATTTATTTTTCTAAAAAAGAAGAATTATTGGAATTATTGGAAATTGAAGAAGCGTTTATAAGGGCTTTTAACAAGCCTTTAATCGTTCCCGATGATAAATACATCATCGAAGTTGAAAAAGACGCGTTACAAAGCAATTTGAACGAAGAAGATTATTTCTTGAACATGACAATTGACTTTGTCTTGTCGCAAAGAATGTCGGAAGACGAAGCAGGCGAAGACATAGAAGACATCGACTTGACGGTGGAAAACGAAAACAAATCCGTAATAACCGAAAGCACGGGACAAACGGACGATTCGCCGTGCGGAAAAGATGAAGAAGACGACATGTCAGAAATAGACATTTAAAAATAAGAGGAGTAAAAGGAACAATGGCAAAATCTTTGACAATTGACGACATCAAAGCGACGATTGAAGTTATTTTCAAACAACGTGTCGCAAACTTAATCGCAGTCGGAACAAAAGGACGCGTTTTATTTTGCAAAAAGAATGAATCGCTTGCGAAAGTATTTTCGCATGTTTCGGCAACAAAAACATATTACACAAAAACCCGCCTTGCAATAGGGGTCATGGTTTATTCTGATTCGCAATGCAAAACCAAAGTCGGCGAAATTACAGAATATACAGAATCAACATCTTTTGCAATCGGCGAAACATCTTATTCGCTAACAAGCGAAAACGAAATCAAGGAACACGGGACAAGAAAACGCGTTTTCGGGTCGGCGGTCTTTTCTCTCGATGATGAAAAATCGTTGGAAAAGCAAATCAAGCAAATTTTTAACGGCGGAGCGGTGCAAGTTACCGTTTTGGAATACTCAAAGAACATGGCTTCGGTTGTTGAAGACATACGCTTGATTGATTGGAATTGGTTATTTACTACCGACGCAAGCGAACAAGAAACGGTTGCTTCTTATTGTAAAGAAAATAAGAAATTCGGGCTTGTTTATAATTTACAAAGCGATTCAATGTATGTTGTTTCAAACAATAACCCGTCCGCAGTTCTTGCAGATGATAACGAAACCGTTATCCATACGGTTGAATTATTACCGATTCTTGTCGGCGTGATTGCGGGTTGTCCTTATGACAAATCAATTTCGTATAAAGTATTTACCGAATTAAAATCCGTAATGCTACCCGAACAAATCAAAGAGGGTCAGTGTACTTTATACAACGAAGAAGAAGGTGTCAGAGTTGCAAGCCCCGTTAATACTTTGTTGACTTTGGGCGAAAACATAACCGAAGACATGAAATCAATCGCGATTGTTGAGGGAATGCAACGTCTTAAAGAAGACATTATTTACGCATTTAGAACAGGTTACAAAGGCAAATACAAAAACAAATATGACAATCAATGCTTGTTCTTTTCCGCTTGCGATTACTATTTGAAACAACTTGAAGATTTGGGAATCCTTGACCCCGAATATGACAACCACGTCGATGTCAATGTTAAAAAACAGCGCGAAATGTGGATTGCGGTGGGCAAAAATGCGGACGAAATCAACAAAATGTCAGATATGGAAATTAAAAAATTGACATTCAAAAAAATGGTTTTCCCGCTTGTAAATGCGAAATTCCTTGACGCAATCGAGGGAATGAGCATGGAAGTTGAAATGTACTAATAAATATAGGAGTTAATAAAATGCCTTTTGAAACATACGACACATTTAACGGAACGGACGGGACTTTGTGGATTAACAACACCCCGTGTTTTTCCTTGCAAAATTTCACACTAAAACAAAAAAATGTCTATGAAGACGTACACAAATCGGGAAGTTTGAAAAAATCCCGAAGACGCGTTGGGATTGAATTATCGGGGACAATCTCAAAATATAAGGTCGATAATACGTTCATCGGTTTAATGAAAGAATACAAAGACAATGACGAACCCGAAATTAAAATCATTGGCTTAATCGAGAACAAAAAGACGGGTGTTACGGAACGTGTATCAATAACGGGGGTAACGCTCGACGAAATGGATATTTTGAACTTTGAACAAAAGAAACTTGTTACGGAAGAAATACCATTCGAGGCGGAAGACTGGAAGCCTATCGACTTAACATAAGGAGTTTAAACAATGTCAAAAAATACAAAAGATACAAAAAATAAATTCGTTACAACCGAAATGATTTTGGCAAAAAAGGGGCTTTTAGATAAAGCCCCCGACCCTTTTTATTCGGAATTTTTCGGCGGGGAAATTGAAGTCGAAAACACGCACGGCGAATCTTTTGCGGAAATGTTATCGCATGAAATAAAAGACGAACATTATGCAAATTCACGTTTATTATATGAAAATTGCCCGATGTTCCGCGACCCGAAATTGCTTGAAGAATACGAAGTCGAAGACCCTTATTTGCTACCAAAAAAGATATACGGCGCAAATGTTGTCGAGTTCTTGCAATTAGGCAAATATATTTTGGCTTTATACGGGCATGGAAGCGTTGACGATATTAAAAAAAAATAACCGAAGACGAAGACCTTGCGTTTTTGCATTATTACCTACAAAAAGGATTTACGCTTGAATATTTAAACAATTTAAGCATTCATGACAAAAACTTCATGACGGCTTCAATGGAACTTGTCGCAGAATGTAGTGAGGAGTAGAACATGGGAAAAACTATCGGCTTAATTATGGCACTTCAAGACAAGTGTTCCCCGAATATCAAAAAAGTTGCGGACAAAATCGGAATAACCGAAAAAGAAGCAAAAAAATTAAATAATGAAATCAACAAATTGTCGAAAGATTTGGGCGGAAAACTTAAAGGGGCTTGCACGGCAGTTAGCGCAGGAATAGGGGCAGTTGTTGCAACGGCGGGTGTTCTTGTTAATAAATCTATGGAAGCAGGCGACCGCGTGGACAAAATGTCGCAAAAAATCGGAATGTCGCGAAAATCTTTTCAAGAATGGGATTACATCATGTCGCAAAACGGCGGGAACGTCGAATCCTTGCAAATGGGATATAAAACGCTTGCGAATCAAATGGATAACGTCCGTAAAGGCTCAAAAGATTCAATCGGATATTTTAAAAAATTAGGGGTTGCGGTTAAAGACGGAAACGGGCAATTCCGCAATCAAGAAGATGTTTTCAATAATACCGTGCGCGCGCTTCAAAGAATGAAAAATCCGACAGAAAAAGCCGTTATTGCAAATAAATTATTCGGAAAATCCGCGCTTGAAATGAAGCCATTGTTAAATCAAAGCGCAGAATCAGTGGACGGCTTGCGTCAAAAGGCTAACGAATTAGGCATGGTTATGTCGGACGACGCAATCGACGCAGGTGTTAAACTCAAAGACACAATCGACACAATTCAAAGGACTTTTTCAGCGTTCGGAAATCAAATCGGCGCGGACATAATGCCCGCAATTCAATCGTTGGCGGACGAACTTGTCAACCATTTACCCGAAATAAAGTCTTCTTTAACCCCTGTTTTTCAAGGGCTATCAAATACAGTTAAATTTTTAATTGAACACTTCGAGGGCTTGAAAACAATCGCGGTTGTTTGTTTATCAACGTTCGTTGCATACAAGGCAATAAACGGGGTAATTTCAACGATTAAGACTTTGCAATCAGTAATTAAAGCGGTAAGTTTGGCGCAAGGTGTGTGGAACGCTCTTATGATTGCAAATCCTATCGGTTTAATTGCGGTCGGTGTCGGACTTTTGGTCGGCGGAATTTATTTACTTGTTAAAAATTGGGACGCGGTCAAAAATGCGTTTGTTAGTTTTTACGAAAAAATAAAGCCCGCTTTAACTACAATCGGCGCGTTTATTAAAAAAGCCTTTAATATGACCCCGTTAGGAATGTTTATCAATGGCATAAAGACGCTTGTTCAAAATTGGGACAAAGTAACCGAAGCCGTCGGAAAAGCAATTCGGGCGATTAAGATATTTTTCGGCGGAAAAGGCACGGTCGAAGTTGAAAAAACCGACAAAGAAACCCCGAAAAAGAACGCAGTCGGAACGTCGTTCTATTCGGGCGGTGCTACCCGAATAAATGAGTTCGGCGGGGAAATCGTGGACTTGCCACGCGGGTCGCGCATAATTCCGCATGATATTTCGTCAAAAATGGCGAAAAATAGCGGGGGGAATATCACAATCCCCGTGACAATCATGGGAAATGTTATCGGCAATCAAGAATTTATAAATCAACTTGCGGAAGCATTCGCCCGAAAATTACAAGTTGCAATGGCGGTGAGGTAATCCATGAATATAATTTTAAGCGATATTGCGGGAACAAATCTTTTTGTTGTTCCCGTAGTTCCGCCCGATGTTGACTTCAAACACGGGGGCGAAAATCAGACCTTGCAAACAGTCAAAGGAAATGTCCGTCTTGTTGGCGATAAATCCTTGCAGACGGTCGGGTGGTCTTCTATATTCCCCGTATATAAAAATTACAGTTTTGTGGCATTGGGGGCGCGTTTAAACGGTTATGATTATATTGACTTTTTGGAAGACGCAATCAGTGCAAAAGTGCCGATTCGCATTATTGCGACGACCCTTGCAAAACGTCCGATTTGCAATATGTTAGCAACAATCGACGACGGGTTTTCGTGGTCGGTTGATACGGCGGGCGATATAAAATACACTTTGTCATTGACAGAATTTCCCGAAAAAGCATGGGATTATGTCAACGGGTCGCCGACATTGCGTCAATATTTAAAAACGGTCGCAATTCAAAGCGTCGCAAAAAAAGCCCTTGCAAAAGTAGGTTTAATATAAGATGTCATATAAATATTTGATAAACGGCGAAGAAGTCGAAAATTTGATTTCGCCCGAATGGTCGGACGATTTAAAGAATTACGCGGACACGTTTTCTTTTTCAACTTATACAACTTATGAAATCGGGTCATTGTTTCAGATAATAGAACGTGAAACAAACGAAACAGTCTTAAAAGGTATAATAACGGACTTCGACCAAAACGAAGCAAATGTTTTTCAATTTTCGGGCTATGATTGCGGATTCTATATTAACCAAAATGAAATCATAGAACAATTCAAAAAGATTAAGATTTCGGACGCATTGAAAAAACTTTGTCAAAATTACGGAATCCCCGTCGGGAATATTCCCGAAATGTCGGCAACCGTAACGGAAATATTCAAAGACCGCAAATTGTCGGACGTTTTTAATCAATTGATAGAATATGCAAAATTAAAAGGTTGCATAAAAGATATTTATTACACGTGCGCGAAAGGTCGATTTGATGTTCTACCCTATGAAACAATAACGGATTTAACGGGCGGAAATAGTATCTTTTCGGTTTTATCGGAAAAAACAATCAATGCGCCGTCGATTAAAGTATCAATGCAGGATTTGCGAAATCGGGTCATTATTGCGGATAGTTCCGACAAGATTCAAAAAAGAGTTATTGCGGAAAATTCGCAATCAATCCAAAAATACGGACTTTTGCAAGAAGTCGAAACGGTGGACACATCAAAGACAAACAATTTGCCGAAAATTGCGTCCGATACCTTAACGCGCTTGAATAAACTATCCAAAACGATTTCTTTGTCTATGTTGGGAAATTGGCGCATGCATAAAGGCGTTATTATGCCGATTGATTGCGAATTGTACGGAATTAAGGGCAATTTTTTAATAACATCATCGAAACACCAACCCGACGGGGACAGTGAACGAATCGCGGTAACGTTAGAAATGAGAGAATAACAGGCATGAGTGGCAAAATAGGCGAAGAAAAAAAAGACTTTTTCGGATTTCTTGCGGGCGAACTTAAAGGACGGGATAACCCGAAAGACCTTAAAAGCGGAATTATTGCACGTGTTGAACAGGTCGCGCCGTTGGTTATTGTTAGTTTTGCAGACGGCAAAATCATGTTGACCGAAAATGACGAACTTTTAATTTCGGAATTTTTCCGCTTGCGTTGTAATATCGACGCAACAGGGATTTTGTCCGCAACCGTTCCCGAAAATACAGACAATGCCGAAGCGATAACCGAAACGCATTCTTACACGGGGTCGCCTTGTAATATGCCCGACGCAATTTCATATTTAGCGGGCGCAATTATAGGGATTCGCGACGAATTACTTGCGTTAAAATGCGATTTGAAAATCGGCGACAATGTTGTTCTTGCAAGTTTAGAACAAAAAGACAAATATATTTTAATAGATAAAGTATTGAACGAGGTGCAAGAATAATGTTTCCGACAATAATTGAACAAACCGAAAACGAAACGCAATCAATTCGTGAAAAAGTTATTTCGACAGGAACGGAAATTGCACAAACCGCGTCTTTTGATTATAAAAAGAAGACAATTATTCTTGAAAACGGAAGCCCGAAGCAAATCACGGGGGTTGAAGCAATCCGACAATGGATAATTTTATTTATTATCACCCCGAAAAATACTTATAAAATTTACAACGGAACAAATTTCGGAACATCAATCCGCAAGTTATTCGGGCGCAAGACTTTAAATAATGGCTATGAAGAAGCGGAAGTCGAACGCGAAATCCGTGAGGGGTTGCCGTTATGCCCCGCAATCAACAGGGTAACAAGTTATAACATGACGAAAGTCGGAAAAATCGTCAAAATATATGTTCAAGTTGAACTATACGACGGAAATTTGATTGAAGAAACGGTGGACGTTTCATTCTTGATTAAATAAAAGGGGATTTTATGTTTTTAGAAGTAAATAAATCCGACGAAGAAATTTCGGCGGACATTTTGGCGGAATTACCCGCAAAATATCAAAAAAGCGTTGGATTTCAAGCGTGGGATTATGCCCGTGCAATCGCAATCGGCGGATTAAGCAAAGTTTATTCAATATTGAAATATATCGCTTCTATGGGCGACATACGCAATTTTGAATATGACGACCTTTGTTTGTTTGTAACTCAAAGAAGCCGTGTTCGCCCGCGTGTTGCAACATACGCAACGGGCGCGTTGACCGCAAAAGGCAACGGAACAATAAACGTCGGCGATTTGTTTCAAACCGAATCGGGCTTGCAATTTAGGGCAACCGAAAGAAAAACTATTCTTGAAACGGGAACTTTTGCCGTTGAATGCGTAACTTCGGGCGCAATTGGAAATATTCCCGAAAATTCAATCGTCGTAATTCCCGTGAGCATTGCAGGAATTGCAAGCGTAACAAACCCGAACGCAACATCGGGTGGTTATGACAAAGAAACAAAAGAATCAATTATCGAAAGATATTTGGAAGACAAACAACAACCGATTACGTCAAATAATAAAAATCACTATAAAAAGTGGGCAAAAGAAGTCGCAGGGGTCGGCGACGCAAAAATAAAATCTTTGTGGGACGGGGACAACACCGTCAAAGTTGTTGTTATCAATACAGACAATGACCCCGCAGATAATGCGCTTGTTAATGCCGTGCAAAAATATATTGACCCGTTCGGCTATAAAGTAACAAACGGAACTTTAACGGGATATGTTCAAAACTATTCGGAAGAAAGTGTCCCCGCAGGCGAAGCGATATATTCCGATTATGATTTGTCAAGCATTATTGCAACCGCCGAAAAGAACGAATATTCCTATATTTCCGATAAGAAATACGGTTGGGGTCATGGCAACGGCGAAGCAGACATCGGCGCGTATGTAACCGCAGAAAGCGCATTCGCAAAGAATATTGACGTTAAAGCGGACATCATTTTGAAATCGGGCGCAGTTCTTGCGGTTGTTATTGAAAACATAAAAGAAGAAATCAAGAAATATTTAAAATCAACCGTTTTTGCGGATTCATATATCAGTTATGCACAAATCGGCGCATGTATATTGAGAGCCGACGGTGTTCTTGACTATGACAAAAGTTCTTTTAAGGTAAACAACGCGGAAGATAATATCGCCTTGATTGATTCAGACGAAAAAGTCGAAATTGCCGTCTTGAATGTGCTTAATATCAAAGAAAAGGAACAGGCATGAGCATTAAAGACGAAATAATCAAGTTAATAAATGTCGTTTATAGAAGCGATAATTTTATAAACGATTACACGGAAGCATTGGGAAAAGTTTTTCAAAGGCTCGTTGATTTTTGCGAATCCGTCAAAAATAATCAATTCTTTAACAGATTAGACGAAGACGGGTGCAAGTGGTGGGAAAATTTCTTAAAAATAACCCCGACAAAGAATCAAACAATAAAAGACCGTCAATCAAGAATACAGGCGAAATATTTATCAGACGGACACAATGAAATCAAATTGATTCAAAATGTATGCGACGCGTGGCAAAATGGCGAAATCGAAGCGGATTTCGTCAATGGCAAAATTCAAATTGAATTTGTCGCTTCTTACGGTATCCCGTCGGATTTGGATTCGTTAATAGAATCAATTGAAGAAATAAGACCCGCGCACTTGCCTTTAATGTGGGTTTATAGGTATTTGCGCAAAAAAGAAATACATCAAGTATTAACAAAATCAGAAATGCAAACATTTAAAAAGAATCAATATTGTAATGTAGGAGTACAGGCATGAGCGGACAAACAGAAAATTTAGGCTTATATTTAACAGACATGGAAACGGACGGGGACGATTTCTTCGACTTTGAACGCGATTTGAACAATAATTGGAAAAAAATCGACGCAAAAATCGGAAGTATTGAAACATCGGCGGTCGGATTGCCCCCGTCTATTTGTACAAATTTAAGGATAACAAAAAACGGACAAGCCGTGTCGCTACAATGGAACGACCCGAACGATACAGTTATTAACGGGCTTGTTCTTGCTTCGTGGGAAAAAACAATCATTGTCAGAAAACAAGGCAGTTTCCCCGAAAACGAAGAAGACGGCGAAATTATAACAACAAACAAAGTTCGCAATAAATACAATACAACCGTTTTTGAAGACTTATTGCCCGACGCAATAAATGATTACTATTATAGAGCATTCCCCGTGAGTGTAAACGGGGCTATTTGCTACGATTCCGCAAATAAATTCGGAAGCGCGATTGTTTACGAATTTACTATCAATGAATCAAATAGTAATCCATACGGGCGGATTGAATATTGCGGAAAAAATGCTAATTTCAGACCCGCAAAAATGGATTTTGAAAAAGGTGTTTTCGATTATGGCGACTGGAAAGATACCTTTATAATAGAATCATTCAAGCCCGTAATGCTAAAGCAAAACGGCGAAGTTGACTATTTCTTAAACCCTTATAATATGAAACAAAAACTTGACGGGACACCGTCCGACGCGACAAATTCGGCATACGCGGGCAATGTCATGATTCAAGTTTCGCAAATATGGATTAAAGAAGTCAACGAAAACGGCTTAAAACATATCTATATTGCAAATCAACAGGTGGACGAAGATTATGATTGCTTTACGCATATAAATAATAATAATAACCTTGTTCCATATTATTATTACGCAAAATACAACGGTGCTTCGGTTAGTAGCGTTTTCCGTTCAATAAGCGGGCTTGCGCCGACGGTTAATATGAGCGGAGTGACACAAAGGCAACAATGCAAAGCAAACGGCGCGGGTTGGAATTGCCGTGAATGGTCGTTCTATCGTTTAATGACTTATTTACACTTGCTTATAGGGCATTCAACAAACGTTCAAGAAGTTTTCGGAACGGGACGCTATACAGGCGGAACGGCGGACAACAACCGCGCCCACCTTACAAGCGGATTAAATGACGACAAAGGAATGTTTCATGGCGACAATAACAACGGAACAGTAACAACATTCTTTATTGATAATTTTTGGGGGAACGTTTGGGAATTTACCGTCGGGTGTATTCAGAAAAACGGCAATTTGCTTTATAAAATGACCCCTAACACATACGACGGGTCAACCGCCGAAGATTACAACGACGACGGAACGGGTTATCTTAATTCGGGGGTTAATGTCGGAACGGGGACAATTTCGCAAGCATACATAAAAGAAACAAAACTTGTTCAAGGAATCGGGCTTGTTCCGTCCGTATTTACAGGCGCAAGCGCAACAACCTATTATTGCGACGGTTTTTGGACTGCAAACGTTGTCGGATTTTTAAGGACTGGCGGTTGTTCTCACTCGGCGAACGGGTGGCTTGACGGTTTGTTCGCGTTTACGGTGTACGATGTCGCTTCGCACTCGCATTGGATTTATGGCGCGTCCCTCTCTTATAAAAACCCTCTTTAATGGGGGGTACACGGGGGAACTCCCCCGTTACTAACTTGCGAAGCAAGAAAATTTTTTGTATAATAAAATGGGTTTAACAATCGCGCGGTAGTTCTAACTCGGCGAACGGGTTGCTTAACGGTTTGTTCGCGTTTACGGTGAACAATGTCGCTTCGCACTCGAATTGGAATTATGGCGCGTCCCTAACTTATTAAATCTCGAAATCGTATGATTGTTAAATCCTTGCTATCAAGCAAAAATCAGCCGACAAAGAGGGCGGGTTAGTAGTTGGCTTTTAAAACGAAGTAAAGGTTTAAAGGTCGGAAAAAATGAAAACTCGTAAGGCTAAAATAATAAGAGATTTAAAATTCCTCTATGAAAACATACAAAAACAAGATTCAATATGCCTTGTCTGATGAATGCATGGACAAGGCATTGAAACATGCAAGCAAAAAGAAAACAGGTCGTTCCGATGTCAAGGACGTTATCGAACATAAAGAAGAAGTCAAAGCGCAAATAAGAAGCGACATTTTAAACCGCAATTTAAAACCTTTAATTCATAAAGCGCGCAGGCGATTAGACGGGGTGCAGAAAAAAGAACGTATTGTTTCGCAACCTTTTTTCTCTCGCGGTTGTCCAGAACAGTGGATTCAAAGAATCGCAATCGACGCTTGCGAAGACGTTTTGTTTAAAGGAAATTATTTTTTCAATTGCGCGTCTATTAAAGGAAAAGGGCTTCATTTTGGAAAAAAATTTCTTGCAAGGTATATCAAGAATCATCAAAAAGATGTTAGATATTGTTTAAAAATTGACGTTCGGCATTTTTACGAAAGCGTGGACACGGACGTTTTAAAGCAAAAGTTATCAAGAAAAATAAAAGATGATTTAATGCTTTATGTTTTGTACTGGATTATTGACAATAATATTTCGGTTTTGCCCGACGGGGAAATTATTTCGGGCGGTTTAACATTGGGCGGTTATCCGTCGCAATGCTTCGCAAATTTTTATTTGCAAGACTTCGACCATTACATGAAAGAAGTTTTAAAAGTTAAATTTTATATGCGCTATATGGACGACATCGTCGTTTTAGGCAGTAATAAAAGAGAGTTGCATGGGGTTTTGGAAGAAATCCGAAAATATTTTGCGACAATCGGGCTTGAAATAAAACAAAATTATCAAGTTTTTAAATTTCATTATATCAAGAAAAACGGCGAAGAAATAGGACGCTTTATTGATTTTATGGGGTTTAAATTCTATCGCGACCATACAGAAATAAGGAAAACAACATTTTTGAGGGCTTGCAGGGTTGCAAGAAAAATCAAAAAAGCCGATAAAATAACCTTGAAAAATGCCCACCGAATTATGTCATATAAAGGGTGGTTTGACGATACAGATTCATTTAATGCTTATCGGAAACATATTACAAGTAACGTGAGCATTCAAAAATGTAAAAATTTAATAAGTAAAGAAAGCAAATTAAAGAATAAGCAGGATTCAAAAAATAAAGGGGATTCAAACTATGGAAATTAAATACATCAATTCACAGAGCAACGAAAAACCGTCCGAAATTGATATAACATCATCAACGGACGGTGTTTATATAAGGCGCGATATAAAGGAAATTAAAATCAAGCAGGAAGACGGGTCAATTTCAAAGATGTTTAATTTTCAAGAAGCATTTTTGACAAAATCCGAATATGAGATTTACGCGTCCGAAATGATTGCAAATAGAATCAACGGGAACGATAATTCGCAAGCATTCGCAACATATCAAAATAAACTTAATACCCCGATTGAATATACAAACGGCTATACATACAAGCCGAAGTGGGCGGAAACAGTTTACGCGGGATTGTTACAAAAGGGCGCATTATTACCGCAATTATTCCCGCTAAAAATTTATGACAGTACGGAAAAAGAAGAACGCGCGGTGATAATGACAATGCAGGAATTAACCGAATTGTCGATATTCCTTGCGCAAGCGCAAGAACGCTTTTTCGCCGAATACAAAGCAGAAAAAGCAAGCATATAATTTTTTGTGGTTGGGTTGGTTGGGTATTTGACGGACGGCGCGCATAGTGCGTCAAAGTTCGGGCGGGGCATATTTAAAGAAGCGTTTTTCGGAACGCTTCTTTTTTGCAAAGGTTTTTATTATGTTTAAAAAAATTTATATTAAAATTGACGACCGACGCGAAAAAGTCGAAGACTTTATTTCGGATAATATTTTGAAGCGTTGGGACGAATTAAAAAACGTCGATGATTTGCGCAAGGCGGGGTCGCTTGCGGTTATCAATGCCGTGAGCGCGTATATTTCGTCTTATGGATTGCCCGCATTGACGGACGATGTCAAAGAACGAATCGCCGACGCAAACGTTAAAGTCTTGAAAAGGCTTAATAAAAAACTACAAACACAGTTAAAAAAGAAATCAAAATCGTATATCAGCAGGCATGGGGGCGAAAATGGTTAATTTTGAAGCATTAGACAAAAGGCGAACATATATCGGTTTGCAATATGGGACGTCTTTTATTGCAAAACAAATCAAAAAATATTCTAAAGAATACGCACCGAACTCGACAGAGATTCCGACGCATGTTATGGGATTAAAATATCGGTATGGAACGTGGTGGATTTTTGAATCTCATGCAAAAGGTTTTAAGAATTTAGGTATTCCCGCAGGTGTTCGCAGAATTAAGCGCGAATTATGGGAACAAGTCGAAAACAAGACCGAATTTGCAATATTCCCCATGAAGTTAAGTATTAAAAGACTTGAAGACTATATCGGGCAACAATACGGAACGGGCGACATTAAAAGTTTAATGAAAGCGTCCATATTTCACAACAACGGCAAGCAAAAAGACCGTCAAGGACTTATTTGTTCCGAATATATAGCATTATGCAACGATGATATTTGCAAATATTATGATTTGCCCGCGCATTGTATAACCCCCGCGCATTTTCAAAATTATTTTGATTCAAAGGGAATCAAGGGGGTTAAATGTTAGCAACAGTCGGAACAATTATTGCAGTATTAGCGACCGTTGTCGGATTGATTGTTCAAATCTTAACGGCGGGAATATATATCGGCAAATTAGAGGGATTCAAAGAGCTTATAAATCATCGTTTTAACGAACAAGACAAGCGTCTTGACGCGCACAACAATTTTATAACGCGGGTTTATGACCTTGAATCAAAAGACAAAGTCAAAGAAGAACAAATCAAGGTCGCAAATAATCGTATAAAAGACCTTGAAGACATCATGAAATAAAGGAAAAACAGGCATGTATATTTGTAAATATTTTAAAATTGAAGAACTTGTTTCAAAGCAAGTTTACGAATATTTTTCGCGCAAATACGGCGCGAATTTTTGTTGGAAATTTTTTCAAGAACAAATCTTGAAAGACCTTGACGCAATAAGGGAATTTCACGGACAGGCGATAACAATTAACAATTGGAAGTTTGGCGGAAGTTTAAGTCAATGCGGATTGCGAAGCAATGTTGACCCGCTTGTCAAAGCAAAATCAACCCCGTATTGTTCGGGTCATACGTTGGGAATCGCGTTTGATTTGCACAGTAAAGACAATAAAAAATTATTTGAAGACGTGCAAAAATTGATTAACAATGGCACTTTGAAAGCGTTTCGCAGGCTTGAAAGCCGAAAAAGCACAAAGGACGATTGGGTGCATGTTGACGGAATGCAGACGGCGAACAACAGACTTGAAATATTTTTGGCTTAATTTTCTTCAACTACAAACGTGGAAGCCCGCTATTTTTGGCGGGCTTTTTTTATGCGCATTTTTTATATTCGCGAATTTGCGACAAATAAACGACATCGGATAAAGATTCGATAAATTGTTGAAGCAAAAAGTTCGATTTGTCAGACATCAACTCCATTTATATGAAAAATTCGAACCCTATGACAAGACATAGTTATATCAGCATTTTTTAAATAAGTCAACACTTAAATAAAAGCCAAAAAAAGAGGGACCGCCGAAAGCGGTCCCTCTGTACGGTTTTAATTTTTCAGGCTCTGCATGGGGGCGGGGATGCGTCCCCCCCGGGCCACAAAGTCCCGGGCAGAGAAGGGATGGACCGGCTGCACCGGGGCGGAGCCCAGCAGGCCGCCGAACTCCACCAGGTCGCCCACCTGCCTGCCGGGGGCGGGGATCAGGCGGACCGCAGTGGTCTTGGAGTTGACCATGCCGATGGCCGCCTCGTCGGCGATGATGGCGGACAGGGTTTCGGCGGAGGTATCTCCGGGGACGGCGATCATATCCAGACCCACCGAGCATACGCAGGTCATGGCCTCCAGCTTATCCAGGGTGAGGGCGCCGGAGCTGGCGGCGGCGATCATGCCTTCGTCCTCGCTCACCGGGATGAAGGCGCCGGACAGGCCGCCCACATGGGAGGAAGCCATAACGCCGCCCTTTTTCACCGCGTCGTTGAGCAGGGCCAGGGCCGCAGTGGTGCCGTGGGTGCCGCATACCTCCAGGCCCATCTCCTCCAGGATCCGGGCCACGCTGTCACCCACCGCCGGGGTGGGGGCCAGGGAGAGATCCACGATGCCGAAGGGGGTGTCCAGGCGGCGGCTGGCCTCCTGGGCCACCAGCTGCCCCATGCGGGTGATGCGGAAGGCGGTCTTTTTGATGGTCTCGGCCACCACATCAAAGGGCTGGCCCTTCACCGCCTGAAGGGCGTGGTGGACCACGCCGGGGCCGGAGACGCCCACGTTGATGACCTTCTCCGGCTCGCCCACCCCGTGGAAGGCGCCGGCCATGAAGGGGTTGTCTTCCACGGCGTTGCAGAACACCACCAGCTTGGCACAGCCGAAACCGCCCTGATCCGCAGTGCGCTGGGCCAGGTCCTTGATGGTGCGGCCCATCAGGGCCACCGCGTCCATGTCGATGCCCGCCTTGGTGGAGCCCACATTCACACTGGCGCACACCAGGTCGGTGGTGGACAGGGCCTCCGGGATGGAGGCGATGAGCTTCCGGTCGGCCTCTGTCATCCCCTTCTGCACCAGGGCGGAGAAGCCGCCGATGAAGTTGACGCCGGTGGTCTTGGCGGCCCGGTCCAGGGCGGCGGCAAAGGGTGCATAGTTGTCCGTCTCCGCGGCGGCGGCCACCAGGGCAATGGGGGTAACGGAGATCCGTTTGTTGACAATAGGAATGCCGAACTCCGCCTCGATAGCCTCTCCGGTGTCCACCAGCTTTTCGGCATACCGGGTGACCTTGTCGTAGATTGCATCGCAGGCCGCCTTTGGGTCGCTGCGGGCGCAGGACAGCAGGGAGATCCCCATCGTGATGGTCCGCACATCCAGGTGCTGCTGGTCGATCATCTGGATGGTCTGCATGATTTCGTGTTGACTGAGCATGAATTGCCCCTCCTAATTGTTGTCACATGACTGCGGCTGCTCTGCTCGCCTCCGCGCTTCTTTTTGTCACGCTGCGGATTGGGCGCGCGGCCGGGGAGACAACTCCTCCGACTCCGGGCAGACCCGGTCCCGCCTTCGGCGGCCCCTGGGCTCTGCCCATCCGCTTCGAAGTCTGTCCCCCCTGCGCGCCTATCCTCCGCGCTTCTTTTTAGATCCGGTGCATTGCGTTAAAAATATCCTCCCGCTGGATGCGGATGGACAGCCCCCGCTCCTGGCCGGCCTGCTCCAGCAGCTGGGAGATCTCCACGATGGACTTGTCGCAGGCGGCGGTATCCACCAGCATCACCATGGTGAAATACTCCTGCAAAATGGTCTGGCTGATGTCCAGAATGTTGATGCTGTGCTGGGCCAGCAGGGAGCACACCGCGGCGGTGATCCCCACCTGATCCTTTCCAATGACGGTTACGATCGCTTTCATAGGTATCTTCCTTCCTTATTCTTCATATCATGCGCCGCCTGTCCGCAAGGGATCAGGCGCTCAATTCAATTCGTCCAGGGTTAATTCAAACCCATCCAAGAAGTGCTCCATAAAGTAGCTCAGCGCCGGGATGGGGTTACGGCACAGGGCGGCATAGGTCTGTTCCCGGGCCTTTTTGAACTCCGAATTTCCGGCCTTCAGCTCCTCCACGCATTTGAGGTAGGCAGAGAGCTTGTCCGCCGCCTTGACCAGGGCCCGCGCCTCCGGGTCCGGGATGGTCAGCGCCTCCTCATAGTCGGGGCGCAGCTCCTCCGGCAGCATGGACAGCAGCTTTCCCACCGCCACCGCCTCCACCTGCTGGTAGGCGCTCTGGATGTCCGGGTTGTCATATTTGATGGGGGTGGGCAGGTCGCCGGTGAGGATCTCGCTGGCGTCGTGGTACAGGGCGGCCACGGCCACCCGGCCGGGGTCCACGCTTCCGCCGAAATATTGGTTCTGGATCACGGCCAGGGCGTGGGCCAGCACCGCCACCTGGTGGGAGTGCTCCTGAATGTTCTCCGGCTGGGTGTTGCGCATCAGGCCCCACCGGGCGATGTACCGCATCCGGGCGGTCATGGGAAAAAAGTTGTGGGCCACCGGACCCCGCCCCCTTCCTTGAGATGGTTGCTATTTTATCACAGACGGGGGCGGCTTGTAAACCGGAAACGGCGGGCGAGGGCGTATTTTCGGTTTGCCGCCCGGGACACAGGCTTCTATATTGAACAGACAGAAAAATATGTGTATAATTTTGAGCAGTACATCCGCTGTGGGAATGGGGGAAGCAACTTTGAAAGCAGGGTTCAAAACGGCAGGCCGCAGGCTCCGGAGTCTTGACAGCCGCCTTGAGAAAGTCCAGTTTTTAACTGGGAATGCGCTGAAGCTCATCGCTGTTTTCACGATGGTCGTTGACCACACCTGTAAAATCGTGCTTCAATGGCTGCTGATAAACCATTGGGGCGTTATGGTCGATCACGGACAGATGTCGTGGGAGCAATTCCAAAAAATCGATAATTTGATCCGCTTTGACTTACAGAGCATTGGCACGGTCGCCTTTCCGCTGTTCTGCTTTTTGCTGTCGGAGGGCTTCCGGCATACCAGAAACAGGCCCCGTTACATTGGGTCCATGATTTTGTTC
>ENA-UESU01000671-UESU01000671.1-human-gut-metagenome-genome-assembly--contig:-NODE-671-length-27586-cov-21.774510_pt1 | contig 27586 bp, 21 predicted proteins | sample MGYA00243007_ERZ508008 | MGnify/ENA primary metagenome ERZ508008 (study PRJEB26167, sample SAMN06115399) | human gut metagenome | host: Homo sapiens | place: China:Henan | collected 2016-06-23...
TGCGAAAGTGGGAGAGTAGGTAACCGCCCCCTTCGAGGCTGCAAGCATCCCTTGCAGCCTCTTTTTTTTACCCGTACCCCGGCAAGACCGCGCAACGATGCTGACGGGCGAGCTTCCACTCGCCCCTACACCGGCTTCGGTGTCAGTGCGTATCGCGTAGCAGTAGGGGCGCCTGGAAGGGCGCCCGCATCATAAGAAACAATAAAATTATATTCCATATATGTTACCCACCGGTTTTACAACTGATTTTGACGGCTTGACCGATGCCCTTTGCAACGAGCCGGAAGTGAGTGTGCGTTTTAATAAGGCAAAGGCGATTTCTCCACTTCCGGGTGATGACATTGTACCTTGGTGTGGTTATGGTCGCTATCTCGCCGGTAGGGTACAGTTTACTTTTGACCCTGCGCTTCATCAGGGTATCTACTATGTCCAAGATGCTTCCTCGATGGTATATTCCCATATCGTAGGAAGACTGACTGAGGGGAAAGATGCTGTGCGTTACCTTGATGCTTGTGCCGCACCCGGCGGTAAAACTACGGCGGCGATTGACGCGCTTCCTGCCGGATCGCTTGTGGTGGCAAATGAATATGTGCCCTTACGTGCAGAAATACTGCGTGAGAATCTCGTGAAATGGGGAAGTGAAGGAATTATAGTCTCAAAGGGCGATACGCAGAAATTTCGTGGTTTAAAAGATGAATTTGACATAATTGCCGCTGACGTACCGTGCTCAGGCGAGGGAATGTTCCGGAAGGATGCGGAGGCAGTGGCGCAGTGGACACCCGCGCTCGTTGACGAGTGTGCAGCTCGTCAGAAAGAAATTATTGACAATCTTTGGGGAGCTTTACGTTCCGGAGGGTATTTTATCTATTCAACCTGCACCTTCAACCGCAAGGAGAATGAGGAGATGGTGAAGTGGATGCTTTCGGAATATGATGTTGAATTGGTTGACCCCGGATTTCCTCCCGAATGGGGAATTGTCGAGCGTGAGGGCTGTCATCATTTTCTTCCGGGGCGAATACGCGGAGAGGGACTGACTGTGGCTGTCTTGCGCAAGAAAGGGGAATATCATCCGCGTATTGCAAAGCCTGTCAAGGATGCCAAGCCTAATCCCGCAGCGCAGCAATGCCGGGGTTATATTCAGTCAGCCGACAAGTTTGTGTGGTCGGTAGATGGCGACAGGATTGTCGCGTTTCCCGCATCTCATGACATAAGTCGCATAATGAAGACACTTGATGTAATACATGCAGGTGTGGAGGTCGCCCGGATGAAAGGGCGTGACCTGTTGCCTACCCAGTCGCTTGCAATGTCGCGTGTGCTCAACCGTGAGGCATTTCCACTATATGAAGTTGACTATATGTCGGCAATAGGCTATCTGCGCCGTGAGGCGGTAACATTGCAGGATGCACCGACAGGCTATGTACTGCTGACATACAAAGACACGCCGCTCGGATTTGTGAAAAATCTCGGGCGACGCGCCAATAATTTATACCCGCAGCAGTGGCGGATATTGTCTTCTCATATTCCGGCAGAACCGGTGTCGTTGTTTTAACTACGGGTCTGTCCTTCTCCGGTTATCAGATACTTGTAAGTAGTGATTTCGGGAAGTGCCATAGGTCCGCGGGCATGCAGTTTCTGGGTCGAAATGCCTATTTCCGCGCCAAAGCCGAATTGACCTCCGTCGGTGAACGCGGTTGACACGTTCACATACACGCAGGCTGCGTCTATTTCGCGCAGAAACGCCTCTCCCGCCGCTTTATCTTCGGCGATGATACATTCGCTATGGTGAGATGTGTGTGCATCGACAAAATCAATTGCCTCGCGAAGACCGTTGACTGCGGCAACCGACATCTTGTAGTCGAGCCATTCTCTTCCGAAATCTTCAGCTGTCGCACGGTGCAGGTAAGGATACAGACCGTCAAGCACCGCATAGGAGGCGTCATCGGCATATATCTCGACATGTTTGTCGGCAAGTGGCGCACAGATATATGGCAGCTCGCTCAACAATGCAGTATCCACCACGAGCGTGTCAAGCGCGTTGCACACGCTTACGCGGCGTGTCTTGGCGTTAAAAACCACCGAGCGCGCGATGTCAAGATTGGCGGAGGTGTGCACATAGGTGTGACATACTCCGGCGCCGGTCTCGATTACCGGTACCCGCGCGTTGTCACGCACATATTCGATGAGACGCTTCGAGCCGCGTGGGATTATCAAGTCAACCATGCCGGTGGCATGTAGCATTTCAGTAGTGGCGGCATGGTCGGCAGGAAGCAGGGTCACGCAATTTTCATCCCAGCCGTTTTCTTTAAGCAGCTGACGCATCATGGCGACCGTACACTCGTTTGTAGCACTCGCATCGCTGCCTCCTTTAAGCAGACACGCGCTTCCTGCTTTTATGCAGAGGGAGAACACATCGAACGTGACATTTGGTCGCGCTTCATATATTATACCGATTACCCCGAACGGTACGGTGACTTTTTCTATTGTCATGCCGTTGGGTCGCACGGTCTTGCTTAACGACACTCCGAGTGGCGACGGCAAGGAGGCGACGGCGCGCATGTCTGACGCGATATCCTTTATGCGCTGTTCGGTAAGCTGCAGGCGGTCGCGGCGCGGGTCGGCTGCATCCATCCGCTCCATGTCGCTTGCGTTGGCGGCAAGAATCGCGGGGATTGCCGATTCAGTCGCGTCGGCGAGTTTCAATAATAATGCGTCAATCTCCTCGGGAGTGCGCAACGCTATTTCACGTGACGCGCGACGCGCTTTTTCAAGCATTGGTGTTATGGTAGCCATGACTTATTTGCCATACATGAGCTCACGAAGCTCCTTTTCAACATTTTTAGCCTTTTTCAGTACTTCCTTGTGATCGACAAAGAAGAGATAGGTCGCATACTGCTTTTTGCCGTCAGGTGTTGTTTCTTCGGCATATTGCAGCACTGCGAGATTCCCGTTACGGGCGCGCCACATCAGTTTCTCGTCTTCCCCTTTGAGCTGGGCATACTTGCCGTAAGCTGCCGACAACCGTGTCTTTGTCTGCTCGTAAGCGGTCATGTCGTCGGTGTCAGATGTCTTGTAAAAACCGATCTGGTAAAGTTTGTCACGGTAGAAGTCGAGGACGCTGCCTGTCCATTCGATATGTCCCCATACGGCAGGACCGTAGGAAAGTTTTGTCTCTTCGCCTTCCGTGCGTGTCTGTCTGTTTTGGACATTGCTGAGAGCGGTATCGCAGCGGTCATATTTCCAGCCGAATTTCACCCCGTTTACTTCGGTGAGTTTTTCGGTTGCAAAAGCCGTTGCTGACAGTATTGTCAGCGCAATCATTAAAAGTGATAAGCGTTTCATATAGTCAGTTAGTAAATGGTTGTCAGTCGATGTAAAGATAGTCGCTGTGTATCAGTGGACGTGCATCACGCGCCCCGGCGATTTCGCGCGCTCCGTCGGCGTCATAGCCTGCTTTGCCCCAGGCGATTATTTTCCCGTCGGGACCGCTCACACTCACGATGTCGCCCTCCTCGAAGTTGCCTTCTACGCCGGTGACACCGACTGGGAGGAGACTTGCCCTTACGGGTGAAAGTATCGCTTCCGCCGCGCCTTCGTTGACGGTGATATTACCCTTGGCGAAATCCTCGCTGTGGGCAATCCATTTTTTCAGTCCCGAGGCGGCTTCCTGCGACGGGTGAAAGAGGGTATGCGGCACCGGTGCATCGGGTGTCAGCAGGTCGATAAGCACATTTTCGCGCTTGCCGTTGGCTATGATGACTGCCGTGCCTTCCGACGCCACTTTTGTCGCTATACGGTATTTCGTTGCCATGCCGCCGCGTCCGAATGAAGAGCGGGTGTCGGTGATGCCTCCCGACGCATCGTCATTCTCGGTGATGTCGGTAATCAGTTTTGTCCCGGGAAGAGCCGGGTCGCCGTCATACACGCCGTCGATATTGCTCAGGATTATGAGTGCCTCCATGTTCATCATCGAGGCGATGAGTCCCGAAAGTTCGTCATTGTCGGTAAACATCAGCTCGGTCACCGACACGGTGTCATTTTCGTTGACTATCGGTATCACATTGTTGGCGAGCATCACTTCCATGCAGTGCTTCTGGTTCAGGTAATGGCGGCGTGTGGAGAAATTCTCTTTCGTGGTCAACACCTGACCGCAGGCTATGCCGTGGTCGCGAAACAGCTCGTAATAGCGGTTGATGAGCTTCGCCTGTCCGACAGCCGAATAAAGCTGACGTGCCGACACAGAGTCGAGTTTGTCGCCGAGATGCAACTCGCTGCGTCCCGATGCCACGGCACCCGAGGAAATCATGATTACCCTTATGCCCTTGCGGTGGAGCTCGGCAATCTGGTCAACGAGTGCCGACATGCGGGTGATGTCAAGTGTGCCGTCACGGCGTGTAAGCACGTTGGAGCCTATCTTTATGGCGATGCGTTTATAAACGGGTCGTGTCATATCTAAGACAACAGTTATTTTTCCTTATTGTTGTCGCGGATGGCGACACGTCTGATTTTTCCGCTGATAGTCTTGGGAAGTTCCTTCACAAACTCGACTATGCGCGGATATTTGTAAGGCGCGGTCACTCGCTTGACATGATTCTGTATCTCCTTGATTAGCTCTTCAGCAGAGTGTTCGGCGCGTTCAAGATAATCCTTGGCAAGCACGATGGTAGCCTTTACCACCTGTCCGCGTATCTCGTCGGGCACACCTGTGATGGCACATTCCACTACTGCCGGATGGGTCATAAGCGCACTCTCGACCTCAAACGGACCGATGCGGTAGCCCGATGACTTTATTACATCATCGGTTCTGCCGACAAACCAGAAATATCCCTCTTCGTCGCGCCAGGCAACATCGCCCGTGTGGTAGATGTCGTCATGATATGCGGCATAGGTGAGCTCGGGGTCGTGAAGATATTCCTTGAAAAGTCCGAGCGGTTTCTTTCCGTGAGTGCGTACCACGATTTCTCCTTGCTCGCCATCTTCCACGGGACGACCGTCGGGAGCTATAAGGTCAATGTCATACTGCGGGCCCTTCTTCCCCATCGAGCCGGGCTTCGGCTCAATCCACGGATATGTGGCGATAGTAAGCGTGGTCTCGGTCTGTCCGAATCCCTCCATCAGCTTGATGCCGGTGAGCTTGAGCCATTCCTCATATACCTTCGGGTTAAGCGCCTCGCCTGCGATGGTGCAATATTTCAATGTCGAGAGGTCAAACTTCGACAAATCCTCGCGTATCAGGAAGCGGAACACTGTGGGAGGTGCGCAGAACGAGGTGATGCCGTAATTGTGTATCATGTGGAGCACGTCGACCGGCTCGAATTTCTCGAAATCGTAGACAAACACGTTGGCACCCGCTATCCACTGTCCGTATAGTTTGCCCCACACTGCCTTGCCCCAGCCTGTGTCGGCGAGGGTCAGGTGCAGACTGTCTTCCGACAGGTTGTGCCAGTAGCTTGCCGTGATTATGTGACCGAGCGGATATGTGAAATCGTGTGCCACCATTTTAGGCTCGCCTGTGGTGCCCGATGTGAAATATAGCAGCGATATGTCGTCGTTGCTGTTTGCCTTTTCCGGACGCACGAAAGGCGCGGCTTCCGCGATGGACTTGTTGAAGTCATACCATCCCTCAGGGACAATCGGCCCGGTAGAGATGAGCGATTTGACTGTCGGACATTGTGGCATCGCTTTCTCGATATGGTCAACGACAACTTTGTCGCCGGTGCAGATTATAGCCTTTATACCCGCCATCTTGCAGCGGTAGATGATGTCTTTTTCCGTAAGGAGGTGGGTGGCGGGTATCACTGTCGCGCCGAGCTTATGGAGCGCGATGATTGAAAACCAGAACTGGTAATGACGCTTTAGTATGAGCATTACCATGTCGCCCTTTCCTATGCCGAGCGACTGCAGAAACGATGCCGTCTTGTCGCTTTCGCGTTTGATGTCGGCAAATGTAAACTGTATTTTTTCGCCTTTGTCGTTGGTCCATAACAAGGCGGGTTTGTCAGGCTCTTTTTCAGCCCACGCGTCGACCACATCATAACCGAAGTTAAAATCTTCCGGTACATTTACATGGAAATTTTCCATAAAGTCCTCATAGGACTCAAACTTGGTCTTATCAAGAAATTTTTCAAGCATATTGCTGTGATTTTTATAGACTGTAGAAAGTAACTCTTAAAAATACTTCAAGCTAATTTTTGCGAGTTACTTGGATTTTCTGTCGGGTCAGGATATTATCGCGATAAGTTTCACCGCCTTGTCGCCAAGCGCGCGTAAACCGTGCTGGCGCCGTGCGTCAAACATTATGCTGTCTCCCTCATGAAGTGTTATTATTTTCCCTGCAACCGATATCTCAAGCTCTCCTTCGAGCACATAGTTGAATTCCTGTCCGTCGTGAGTGTTGAGAGTCATCTTTGTGTCATGCTGTGCCGGCTCGACAGTCACGATAAACGGCGCCATGACCCTGTGCTGGAATCCCGCCGCAAGGTCCTGGTAACTGTAAGCCTTTGTGCGCTCAACTTTCACTCCTTTTCCGGCGCGTGTCACGTAGTAAGAGTTCATTTTCGGTTCTTCTCCGAAGAGAAGTGCTGTCAACTCCACGCCGAATGTCGTGGCGAGACGATGCAGAAAACTTACCGGAATATCCGATGTGCCGCTTTCATACGCTTCCAGGAGAGCCACGTCAATCTCGCACTCTGCCGCCATCTCCTCAACAGTCATGTCGACGGCGTCGCGCAGCCCTTTCATCCTTTTGGCTACTTGTTTTATATGATCCATATCTACCTTAGATAAATTTCGTTGTCGTGAATAGTTTTAACTTTCGGTCACTCGCAAAGATAAACAAACTTTTTATAAATGAGTTTTTATTTTGCTCTAAAAATGACATTCTTGCACACCTGATGTAAGAGTGTGCGATAAATCGTTGACAAAAAGACACAAATCACCCGAAATTGCTATAATGAAAAGAATCCGGCAGAGGAACCGACCGCGCTGTCATAATGCAGTTCAGGCGAACACAAGACAGTGAAATTAACCTCTACCGGAGATGCTGCAAGTATCAGTCGCGAGTCAACGGGTAGAAGCGACGGGAAAAAGCTCAATTCACTAAATGTGACCGTAGAGAAGGGAGGCACACAGAGGTGGGCGCAACAGTTGTTTTCGATATCTGTGTCGACCGGAAAAATCAGTTCACGGCTGTTTGAGGAGCAGGCGACGATATTGACAAACATGTAGCTGTCCGACCTGTTTGTAATCTCTGCAACGGCTGCATCGTCATAATCATGGAAATTCCTGATTTCTTTCCCCGACGTGTCGACAAGCCTGAAAGTTACCGGAGTGTCACCGGCGGAATATCCATATTTGTAAAAACTGGCAAAAGCATTCAGCAGAGCCTTGTCATCGTCATCGCCACGATGAGAGCCTCCCTGCGATTGAAGCATTCTCCTGTGGGTGTTTTCGGGCGTGTCGGAATTGAGCAGCGATGTCACCAGCGATTTTACCCAACGCACGGCGCTGCTGCTTTTGTCCTTGTTGCGTCTTATCAGGGTTGACAGGCGTTGTTTTCCATACTCGTTGACCGATACAAGTTTCTTGCTCCCTTCAAGGTAGAGGGTGAGCGAGCTGTTTTTGCCTATTATGATTTGCGAGTTGTCGGTAAGATGGGTGTCACGGATATTTATCGGCACATTGCCCTCCGGGGTATATTCCATGACATTGCCATGTACGGAATACACGGTATAGTTTTCCGCCGATGCCATTAATGCAATTATGGTAAATGCCGTTAATATGATGTGTCTGAGTGAGTTCATCTTATTTCACAAATAGGGGATAGTCAATCTCTTCAAGATTTCTGTGAATCGGTTTCTGCTGATTTTTGGTCAGTTCGGGTATTCGTCGCTCAAGGTAATTGCGTATTTCCTTGATGGTGATTCTGCCATCGCTGTCAACGTCAGAATTTTTAAAGTCACATGCTTCTATAAGTGCCTGCGTGAACACTCCATGTCCATATCTGGAATCCTCCTTTGACTGGGAAGTAGAGCCGCTGGAAGTATAGATGTTTGTGCCGTTTTTGGTCGACCTAAGCTCCTTGAAGAATTGGGCATTGGATATGCCTCCGCTCCTCATTCCCTCGACAAGTTTGCCGGAATAGCAGGCATCGATGAATATCACCAGCTTGCAGTTGATGTAAGCGATTTTTTCGTTAAAGCTACTTGCTGAGAAACTGCCTTTTCTCGGCGTTTCGCCATCCGTTGTCTCGGCTGTCGCGAGATAGTATTTGTCAAGATTGTCGACGAGACCGTGACCGGCAAAAAAGATTATCGCGAGGTCGTTGCTTTTTGCCTTGTCGGCTATATTGTCGATTTCGCGTTCGATGCTTTGACACGATACATTGTTTCCAAGCAGGATGGTCTTGTTGATGTTGCCAAAAGTATATTTGTGACGTGACACAAATGCATCGACCACCGCCTTTGCATCAGCCTCGGCATATTTGAGGCTGTTTAGATTCTGTGCCGGATAGTTGTTCACACCGATTGCAAGTATGTGCAGCGTCGATGACTTGCGCAGGTCGCGGTCTTCGTCATAGATAAAGTTAAGCACATGAAACTTTTGCGCCTCGTCGATTATGGTAAGTTCGCATGAGCGCTTTGGAAGACGTATGGTATGTACTCCTGCCGATATGTCGGCGGAAGGTATGGAGTATTGCTCCGATTGTCCCGATATACGGTAGGTGAGGCTTTTGGAATTGGTTACAAATGAAATTTTAAAGTTGCTGTCACTGAATTTCGTATTGTCAGGTGTGCGGAAGGTGAATTTCACCGCCTGTTTTGCGCCGGCGGTTGTGCTGCTTGACGGTTTGGTGCTACTGTTTGCCGATTTAGTATTATTTCCGTTGCCTTTAGCGGTTGTCGTGGAATTATTAGTAGTTGAGAGGGTAGTGAACGTGGGGATGTTGGGCTCTTTCTTTGCAGGTGATGCTGCAACATTTCTCTTTTTGTGCTTGGAGCCTACATCATAAAGTGTCACATTCATCACGTTGCCGGTGAATTTCACGGTTTCTACGTCCATTCCTACATACGAAAAATTAAGGTCAGTGCCCTTTTCGACTTCTATCTTAAAATTTCCATCAATGTCGGTAGCAACCCCTTTATAGGTACCCGGAATTGTTACAGTTGCTCCGATTAACGGTTCGCCTTTGTCATCGGTCACTTTGCCTGTTGCAAATGTTTTCTGAGGGGTGACCTGACGCGTATTGCCATTGACAGGAGTATATTTGAAATCCAGATATTCGCTGACGCATACCTTGTTGGACTTTTCATCGAAAATGGCACCGCGCACACGCAATGATTGTGTGGCTCCCGATGTTGTCTGTAGTGCTTCGTATGGAAGGAATATTTTCAGGTCAGTGTATTTTGATGAATCAAATCTTGGAGAAATTGAGGTAGAACAACATAAGTCGCCTCCTTTGGTCTTATAATCAGGTGTTCCGGGGAGAGGTTTTAAGTCGCTGTTGTAGAAGTGGCATACTACATTACCGCTTTTATTTTTCATGCTGTCGACAGTGAACGTGAGTTTCATGTTCAATCCTTCTTTCCCGTCTTCCTGCACATTTTGCTCAAGGTCAATTGATGTGAATTTGCCACTAACCATCTCGGATGTGAAATACGGATAGCTGATACCAGCAGGTAGGTAATAAAAGCTATGCCATACACTTGTACCCAATGTATTGTTTTCGTCATCAATTAATACGACAAAATATTTAATCAGATTCGGTCCTTTCATTGCAGGAAAAGCTTCATAAGGGAGAAATATGCCTACCTCTGTATATATGGAACTGTCGTAACTTGGAGTAAACCAGTTTCTGCAATATAAGGTCCCTGATGTAGTCTTGAACTTTTGAAGTGGTGTCGTCAGGTCCTTCTCCTCTTCATCATAGAAGTACGCAACGACTCTACCTTTATTCCCTTTCATGCCGCGAACATCGAACGAGACTCTAATGTTGACTCCTTTTTTCCCGTCTATCTCGACATCATGCTCCTCCCAGACGGCGGTAAATTCTCCGCTTTTTGCTGTAGGTGTTGCGGCATTTCCGGCTGCGTTTGCGCTGACTGCTGCAAATATCATTAGTGCCGAAGTGGCGGCGGTGCGCGCGCTCTTTCTGAACACTTCCTTTGCGATGCCCATAAGGTCGTATGCTACGGGGATAAACGCGAGCGAACCCATTATTACCAGTGGCGCGATATATATTGAGGAAAGTACGTATATCAATCCAATTACAAATACTGTCAACAGGATTACCGCCGTGGGATACATGATATTGCCCAGGCCTAACACGGCGTAAGTGTATCGGTTGGCGGTCGGATTGCGGTGCTCGAAGTTACGGCGCAGTTCTACGAATCCCCATGACGCGATGAGTACTGTGACGAAGCATATAATCCACGTAACCCATCCCGGTGTTTGTATTGTCTCGTCATTGAGTATCGTATCTAAGGAATATGCCTGGATTATCGCGCCGCTCTGCCGTCCTGTCGGGGTGAAATGGTAATCCTCGTCGCTTGAAAGTGCGCCAAGAATCACCATCCTTCCATCGGAATATGCCGCTATGCTGGCAGAATCGGAGGCGAGCAGGGTCTTGAAGTCCTGCGGTGTGAAATCGATGATTCCGCAGTCGGTTGCCTCAGTTGGCGATGTGTCGCCGAAAGAGGCGCGGTACATTTCAGCCATTGCCTGCGGGAAAGATGGTGTCATTCCCTGTGGGGCGGCTGAATAGTTGCGTATATAGCTGTTGTCGCTCGCGTCGATAAGATTAGTGTAGCCCAGCTGAAGCGGGAGGGAGTCGGTTGCGGTTGTGACGGTTGAAATGTATGCGCCCGTTTCCTCATCCCATTGCGTGAGGTGGATGGCACTTACTATTCGGTCTTTATACGCCGATAGTGTGCGGCACAGCTTTGATGTCGCGTCACGGTCGGCATCGCGGTCGCTGAATATTATGTCTACGCCTATCACCGAGGCACCTGCTGTCGCCGCCTGCTCGATTGCATCGGCAATTTCGCCGCGGTCGCTCGTCGATGTGTCGATTATCAGGATTTTATCATTTTCCATCGGCGTCGCATCGCGCATCGACGAGTAATGAAGGTCGGTGATTGTCACCTCGCTCAAAGCCCTGCTGACAGGCTCAAACATGTCGATTCCCGGAAGTATGGCGGCAAGCACGGCAAACAGACCGATTGAGATAAGTGTGATATAGAGAGACTGTAAAAGTCGCGTCATTATTATGATTGGCTTGTTATGGATATCTTAAGTTTTTCACGCATAAAGTTATAGATTAAAAGCCTTAAAAGCAAATAATGCCATCGCTTTTTCTCTGCCCCAACTAAAATTTTAATCATATAGCCTAAGCTATCGTCTCGCGGGCGCCCTCCCTGGCAATGTCACTACCTTAAGTTGCAAGAGCCAAAAATCCCCGCAAGGGGATTCATCCCGCTAACCGCGGGTAATGCCGAAGGCATACCCGTGGCTCAGGCACCTCCCTTCTTGATTCAACCCCGAGAGCGGGTTGCACAGGCGTCTGATTAGCATATATTTATGCAACCCGTTTCAGGGTTGTATATTTTGGTGAGGTTTACATTCCACGGGTGCCCCATTCGGGGCTACCCGCGGTAAACTCTATCTTGCCCGTTCCGGGCAAAATCCTTAAGTTAGAGTCATTGCTCTCCAGACGCCCCTACTGCTACGCGTACCCATCCGAAATCTGAAATCTGACAACTCCTTCCCCGTCAGGGGATAATCCATATGTAGCCGTCGGTTGAGCGAAGCGATACCGATGGAAATAGGAGCAAAATCAGATGTTTCCGGAGGAATCATCACGGAGCGCGGTTGATGATTCCCTGTCGAAAAAGCCATATTAACCTTTTGCGCATGAAAATGCGCAAATTCAAACAATTTCAAAATATTATTTGGATTTGCGATTAAAATTGCATATATTTGTGAAAATCATTAAAATTACATTAAATCAACATTATCATGCAACTCTCCTTAAAAATTCTTCCTGTGGCAGTATATGCCGTTTCCATCCCCTATGACGATAGCATTGTATTGCAGCGGCGTGAATATACTCGTGAGCAGCTTGACTCATGCGGATGGGTGATTGTATATGAATAGTGACGCTATTTGACATGACAGTGAAGAATCAAGATATCGCATTACTGGACTTGGGTATTGACAGCTCGGTTCGGAATGAGGAACTGACGATAATCAATTGCCGGATAGAAAGATTGTCATTGTCGGCGGTGAATTTTCAGAAGAGGGTCACTATAGACAGCTGTATCATCGGGGAATTGAATCTTTGTGCAACCTGGCTTATCGGCGGATTGACTTTTTCGAGAAATATTGTACACTCGGAGGTTTGGTGGGAAGACGGAGGTCATAACGAATCAGAGATTGAAGTATCATATAACATTTTCAATGGATTCGTCGGGTCGATTGATTGTCAGTTTGGCTCCATGGTCACTGTTCACGACAATATTTTTAAACTCGGTTGTGACTGGCTTCTTAAAGATGGAGCCGGCGACAATTATTTTGATGGAGGATATGACTTTCATGATAATATAGGGAGGACAGATGTGTACTTTTGGTATTATCCGTTAAAGACGAGACTGATAGAACTGCTAAATGAGTCTATTGCGACATCTGATAAAAGCAATACTTTGGAAATAAGCATATTGAAGGATAACGATGGAGTTTTGTGTTTAAAAATCGGCAAAGAGAGATATAGGCTTGACATGCTGCAAAATATCTTTCCGCCTATTGATGACTGCAAGATATATTATAGTGTGGTCGGTATTCTGCAACAATATTTCCAATCATTAGAGGCGGAAAATTTGAGTTTGCCAGGAAATGCAGCAGTAAAAGTACGTTGCGGAGACTTGAATACACTCGTGAGCAATGTGTTAATAAATATAAATTAGATGATTAGAGCTTTTCTCAAATTAAAGACTTTGTGGCTAAGTGTGGTGGCGCTGTTGCTGCTTTCGGTTGATTGCATCCGTGAGGAAGATGTCACTGCTCCGGTTACCGGGATTGAAATAATGCTGAGGAATAATTCCACGGAGTTTCCAAAATATTGTGATGATACTTGTCCGTCAGATGCGCTGGTGATAATGATGCTGTTGTATTGGGAGGGATATGATATGATGAATGACGAAACTTGGTATAGCTTTAATTTGACTGACGCTATGACCGGAATCAGGATTACGGCAGTCGATGTCAAGGGCAATAAAACCGTTATGAAAGATTTTCAATGTCTCGCTACCCTTCCCCGACCTATGATAGGGGTAATTGATTTTGAGTTTGATGAAAGCGGCGAGCGGTTTACACAGCCGATACGATATGTGCCTTACGGAGAGGATTTTTATCTTGCCTATATTCCGGATGGCGAGCCGCTTACGGGGATATACCGCTTTGAAGTGATGTTGATGTTTGAAAGCGGAAGAGCTTTGGTGGCGATGTCGGATAGTATAAATTTAGTAAATCCCTCATGATTATGCAACGTATATTTGTAGTGGGAATTATGGCATTTTTGTCATTAATGATGACGGTCGAGGCTTCTGATACTACGCGGTCTCTATATGACAGATTTGGTGTCTATTGTAGCCTTGGCAGTGGAGAATCGATAAATCACGGTCTCTCGGAGATTTCAAAATATGTATTGACCGATATGAGTGAATCGGCGTTCGTGTTGGATTTGGGATTTTTTTGGTTCCCGTCACGGCACTGGGGGGTTAATGCCCGCTTTGATACAATGGGTCACATTGGATATACACAAGCGCTGCCTGTCAAATATTTTGGCTTTGATAAAGGATATGTCGAGGCATCAGAGGACAACTCTCCCAGTCAGGCTTATTTTACTATTTCCCCGATTTATCGCGTGGCAATCAAGCGTGTGATGTTGACAGGAGAGGTCGGGTTCGGGATAATGCTGCGGAATGATCCCGATAGTTTTGAGTTTTTGTGTAAAAACGAGGGGAATAATTACGCGAGACGCATGTCATATACTGTACATGGTTCAGATTTTTTCACAGTAGTTCCCCGTATATCAGCAATGTATTTTTTCGGTGACAAGATTAATCTTGCAATATGTGCATCGTTAGGGTGTTCCATATCTATGGGGACTATGAAATCTAAATATTCGGTAACCGATGCGTATAATGGCGCGGTAATCAAGTCCTCCAGCGAGTCGATTCATGCACCCGCGATGTTTAGTGCGACTATCGGTCTGGTATGGAGCTTTAGTTCCTGGCGCAGGTCAAAGAAGTAGGACTAACACTCGGTTTTCTAATGACCTTAAAGCCGTTAGAGTCCTTAGCGCCCTTAAAGACCCCCAAACCGAAAACTGCCAACCCTCAATGTAGGGACATCGCTTTACGATGTTGGATTGGCAATCAGACTGTTATGATGATTCCTTGTCGGGAAACATTCAAAGAGAAAGCCATCATTCCGGGGGTATCGCTGCGCTCAACGCCCCGGCTATAAACAGAGGATGCCCTACGGGCAACACTACCCCGCATCGTGGGCACTTTGGCAGGGGCGGCTGCACCGGGGGTACAGCCCTACAATTACGTAAAATCTGGATAACTTTGTTGCTTCTGACTTTATGTCTATCTGTATCTCTGATGACATTTCGGGCGAGCTTCCACTCGCCCCTACAGCTACGCGCTAAAAACTGACAACTCTCGCTGTTATTCGGCGGCGATGCGGGATACCGCGACCTTGTCGATGCGCGCACGGTCCATGTCGGCTACTTCGAGGCGGAAGCAGTTCCATGTGATGAGGTCGCCTTCCGTCGGCACTTTTCTCATCGTCTCGATTATCAGTCCGCCTATGGTGGTATAGGTAGAGGGCTTGTACAGGTCCTCCCTGCCGAAATATTCCAGGAAGTCGTAGACAGGACACTGACCGTCGACAAGCCATTCCTCCTTGTCGGCGCGCTTGACTATCATCGGGCCGTCGTCGCCCTGCGTGATATTGCCGATAAGCCCGTCAAGTATGTCGCGGAGGGTTACGATACCCTGGAAATTTCCGTATTCATCGTACACGAGCGCGGAGTGCTCGTTGGAACTTTTAAATGTCTCCAGCGCGTCGTAGAATGTCATGGTGTCGGGCAGGCATAATCCTGCCGTCAGCTCCTTCTCGATGTCGAAGCCGGGCGAGCCGAGGGTGAGTATAAGCTGTTTGAGCGACACAACGCCGCATATCTCCTCCTTGTCGCGGTCAAACACGGGGTAGGACGAGTGCAGGTCGTCGGCAAGCACCTTGCGTATGCTCTCTTCATCCATGCCTACCGTAAGCGACGCGACATCCTTGCGGCTTGTCATGATAGCGTCGATGCGGCTGTCGCCCATCACGAGTGCGCGCTCCATGATATCCTGCTCGACCTCCCTTACCTCTCCGGAGTCGGCACCCTCCTGTATAAGCGATTTTATCTCCTCCTCGGTCACTTTCGACGAGGTGTCGCCGATATTGAGCAGCTTGACAAGCAGTGAGGTCGACGCCGATAGCAGCCACACGACGGGATAGGTCACCACCGACAGCAGCTTCATCGGTCCCGCCACTATCTTGGCTATGGTGTCGGCTTTGCCCATGCCGATGCGTTTCGGTACAAGTTCCCCGACTACAATTGACAGATAGGTCACCACCGTGACTATCACGATTTTGGAAAGGTTCAACGCCAGATGAGGAGCTACGCCCAGTCCGGCGAGATAATCGCCGAGCCGGGTGGCTATGGTGGCACCGGAGAAGAGACCGGTAAGGATACCGATAAGGGTGATGCCTATCTGCACGGTCGACAGGAAGCGGTCAGGCTCGCCCTGCAGCTTCAATGCTGTGGCGGCGTTGCGGTTGCCGTTTTTTGCATCGGCTGTCAGCTTGGATTTTCGTGCGGAGATAAGTGCTACCTCCGACATTGAGAACACTCCGTTGAGTAGTATCAGTGCGATGATTATAACCAGATCGTACATAGTAGGTATACAGACATTTTTAACACTTGTTATCCTATATAACGCTTATTCGGGCTCGTTGGTTGCATTGTTGCGACGGCGCAATGCAAGTTGCTGGTATAGACTTGGTTTAAGTCCCGTCTCTTTGCTGAACACGGAGATGAATGTGGCTTGCGACTTGTAGCCGACGCTTTCAGCTACTGCCTTGATGGTGAGGTGGCCGTAATGCTCCACATCCTCCAGGCGGCGCATAGCCTCCTTGACGCGGTATTTGTTGATAAAGCTGCGGAAATTCATACCGTATTCGGTGTTGATCACCTCCGACACATAGCGCGCGTTGGAGTCGATAGCCGACGCGAGACGGTCGATACTGCAGTCGGCGTCGCAGTAAAACGCGGGTGACTCAAGCACTTTCCCTATCTTTGCAAGCAGCAGTTCGCGTTGCTCCTTGGGGATGAGGGGCTTACGCGTTGATTGCAGGTCGGCTGTGTCGGCGCCGCTCTTTTCCGTCAAGGCGGTTATACGGTTTTCGAGTGTGCCGATACGCTCGGCATATTTTCTTTCTGCTTCAAGCAGCGTGACATTACGCTCGTAGAGGTCGCGGTAGGCATTGGTAAGTTTGCGTTTCTGTCGCCAAAGCAGTACTGACAGAAGCGCGATTATCGCCAGGACGGCAAAAAGCGTCATGATCCATCCGCGCTGCTGCGCGTTGGTGTCGTTGAGGGCGCGTATCGTGTAGGCATCACTGTTTTGCTCATAAAGTGCCTGCGAGTTCTTTATCAGATTCATGGTCTCGCGGCTGAAGAGCGAATCGGAGAGTGACAGGTATTCCGACTTGCATTGCAGCGCCTCGGTCTTATGTCCCATGCGGTCATGTATGCGCGCCATGTCGCGCAGCGACTCCACGAGCAGGTTGTTGTAGCCTTTTTCCCGCGCCATGCGCTCGTTGATCTGCAGGTAGTACATCGCCGAGTCGGCAAGACCGCTCCGCTCGTAGCTGCGTGCTATATTGGAGTTGGCGGCAGCCTCACAGTCGGGTGAGTTAAGCGAGTCACGGGCAAACCCGGCAGCGCGGTGATACATCTCCACCGCTTTCTCCTGATTTCCCTCAATGTCGTCGAGCAGTCCGCGGTTCATGAGCAGGTCGTAGCGGGAGCGGAGGTCGGTCGGGTTTACATCGCTGAAAAGGGTGAAATATTTCTTCACGGAGTCGCCCTCCGCCTTGAGATAATAGGCGTAGAGCATATTGTTGTAAAGTATCGGGAGCAAGTCGCGGTTTTCCCTCGCGGCATCGGTTGCAAGAGCCTTCCGGTAAAACATTATACCTGATTCCAGGTCGTTGGTCGATGAAAATACATTGCCTATGTCGGTATATATCCCGGGGAACATATCGCGCAATCCGTTGCGCTCCGCTATGCCTCGCGCCTGCAGGTAATCCTGCATCGCCTCGGCGAAATTCTCCCCGCTGTAAAGCATATAGCCGCGACGTTGGTGTGCCTTGGCGAAAAGACGCCGGTCACCGTTGCCGTCGTCCGCCGAACAGATTAATGTGAAAATCTGTATTGCCTCGTCGCGGTTGCCGCTGTCGATTGCCGCCTCTCCTTTCTTGAAAAGGGAGTCGATGGGCATGCCGCTTAGCGACTGTAACGCGATGGCGGGACTTTTACCACCGACAACCGGTAGGGAAAGCCATAAAAGCGTAACAAGCAAAATGATATTCAATAAAATCCGGTTCATCTCTATTTGCAAGGCTTCAGGTGTCGCGGCAGGTATGATGCCGGTGTCACCGATATAATGACAAATGTAATCATATTGCCCCGAATACCCAAATAAAACTCCTGATATCGTGACCGGTCGTGCTTACATTCTGTTAAAATAATACACGCTTAAGTTGCCTTTTGATTTGTTAAAACGCAGAATTTATGTCAAAAATCGTATAAATTCGCGAAATTGAAATTATTTTAGCGATTCAATGGCTTTTTTCGCGCGGCGTTGTCTACATTTGCAGTCAAACAACTAAATCAATCTTAATATGAATTTTGCTTACACCAGAACATTATGTGCGGCTGCATTCGTTGCAATGGCGACTACCGCTGTCTCCGTGCTTGCTGCTCCTGCCGCTCCCGCCGGTATAAAGACTGTCGTGGAAGGCACACGCGTGGATCTATCCTGGAGTAACGGCGATGCCGGCACTCCGCTTTTGGAATGTGGATTTGAAGATGATGCTTTTCCGCCTCAAGGATGGTCGGCAAAGGTGACCAACAGTTATGACTATCTATGCTCATGGTTTCATTATCCAAGTGACCAGTTCAAGCAGACAAATAACTGGGAGGATTACATTCACACAGGTGAAAAGAGTGCAATGTCGTATATCGACATTTACGCCATGAAGGGCGACCATGACCCGGCACAGGATGAGTGGCTCATGACCCCTGCTATTGACGGTGCTTCATATCTGGAACTGTATTACTTTATCGACCCCACGGTGCTTGAATATGGCGCCGATGAATTTTTCCCCGACCATTATTACGTTAAGGTGAGCTATGATGAGGGAAAGACCTGGGAAACCCTTTGGGATGCCCGCTATGAGGCTCATCCGGTGCTCGGCTGGCACAGCCTTGCCCTCCCGCTGAAGGGTGAGGGACAGCCCATGGTGGCGTTTGAGTCGTTCAGTGCCGACTCGCAGAATGTCTATTTCCTTTGGGCGTTGGATGATGTCAGGATGCTCCCGTCGGCTTCCGGGTCGGAGATTGTTGACGGTTACACTATAATGCTCGACGGCGAGAAAATTGCCGAACATGTTAAGAGCCTCGAATATATGGATGTGTCGCCGAAGAGTGCGGGCGTTCACCGTTACGAGATATTCGCCGAGTCGGGGGAGACACTTTCACTCGCTGCCTCAGCTGAAGTCACTATAGCCGATATCAAGCTTCTGCCTCCGGTCAATGTGAAAGTTGACAGCTACTATGACGACATGAACGGCTCTCATAGTATTGTAATCAGTTGGGATGCTCCTGAAGGCGGCGTGATTGAGCCTATAGGGTATAATATCTATGGCGATGGTGCTGTAATGGCTGAAATGCTGGAAGAAACCTCTTTTGAGTCATGGGGCTATTCCAAGGGTGTATATGATTTCCGCGTGACGGCGGTATATCAGAATCCCGACGGTGAATCGGAGCCTGTAGGCGACCGTATCGCGATTGACACGCGTCTTAATGCCCACGGATTGAAAGCCGACCTCACCGGTGGAGATATTGTCCTGAGCTGGGAGGCTCCCGAAAAGGGTGATGTCGAGGTGTCACATTATGTAGTGTGGAGAGGCGAGAAATGTATCAGTACCGAAGTCAAGGAATTGTCTATTACCGACACCGGTGTCCCGGCTGGCAAATACCGTTACTATGTCAATACCGTGTTTGCCGACGGAGAAGAGTCGATACCCGCTTATCTTGATGTAGACAATGGCGATTGTGCTCCACGCGCGATGATGTTCTCTGAGAATTTCGATTCATGCCATCTCCCCGCCGACTGGGAAGTGATGAACCTTTACGATTCGACTCCCGACAATCTGCTCTGGCAATTCGACGATCCCAACGGGCTCAATGTCACCGGCGACGGTTTTGATAAGGGCTTTGCCTCGATTGACTGCGTGAACAGCGGCTTCTATTATCTTATAGGAGGTATTGCCACCCCTCCTGTCAACGTGAAAGATTGCAATCTTGACCAGCTGGCTGTGTCATACGTATATGATTTCGCGGCATCCACCGATGATACAGTTGGAACGCTTGAAATTGAAAGAGACGGCAACGGTGAGTGGGAGCCGGTCGAGGTTCTCGAGTGGTACGAGCCTGCCGAGGATGGAGGATTCAATCCTGTCTCATCTACGGTGCCTCTGGCTGACTATGTAGGCGATGCTTCATCGATTCGTCTGAGATGGGTATATCAGGGCATGTTTGATTATCATCTCGCCATTGACAATGTGGTAATCAATGACGGGTCAGGAAGTCAGGTCGGTATTCAGGATATTGTTGCCGGTGATATTTCTGTCAAGGGTTCCGCCGCCGGTATCAGCATCTCCGCTCCTGAGGGCATCACCGCTGTCGAGATCTACTCTATTGACGGCAAGTTGCTGAAATCGCTTAAAGGTAATGGCAGTGACTTCATGAATATCAGCTTTGAAAACAAAGGTGTTACAATCGTGAACGTCTCCACTCCCTCTCAGCACCGCGTGATGAAAATCGCCCGCTAATTAATTCCGCCTATATTATAATAGTGACACGGGCATACCGAAATTTCGGTATGCCCGTGTCTTATTTGTTGTAATTTATTTCTATCTTACCAGTACTTTTACAGTTTTGGTGTCATTGCCATTCACGACTTTCACGATATACAGACCGCTGATAACATCGATATCCGCGTTGCCGGTAGCTGTTGTCAGTACACTGCCGTCTATGCGGTAGACGATGGCACTTTCTACACCGCGTACCGATATCATGCCATCGTTAGCTTCTACAACTACATTGTTGTTGTCGCTTATCGAGGATATTCCTACAGTACCAATTTTTACAAATCGGAATAGATTACCTTTATTGTCACCGTTATGGGTGGTGCCTACATGAATCCAGTTCCATCCGGCTGTGCCGTCGACCGGACCTACATATTTATTGGTTTCACGGTTAGTTATTGTGTAGACGTCGTCCTCAACCTTATTGATAAGGAATATGGAGCCTAAGTCGGTGCCGTTGTAGTTGTCACCCCAATATAGCTTGCCACCGGCATTGCTCAGGTAAAGTCCATAGCCGTCAGCGATGGTGTAACCTGAGGCTGCCGCGCCGTCAGATGCTTCCTCAATCTTGAACTCTACATTGTAGGCATTCTCTTCCGCTTCGGTCTCTGTAAGAATCATGCCTGTCATCTCTTTGTTCCCGGTCTCCCAGCTGTTTGCATGGTTGGCTGTTACGAATATGGAGCCATCTTGTCCGAGATTATACATCTTGTAGGTACCGGCAGCGAAAAATTCAGGGACTTGATGTAGTTTGAACGCTTCAATGGCTTCCTGCAGGTCGTAGCAGGCATCTTCTGCGTCATCTTCGTCAGTTACAGCTTTGGCGGCATCGATAGCATCGCGAAGGGCGTTTATTGCTGTTGCCGGGTAGTCCCCTTCCTCTGTGCCTTCTGTAGCTCCTGAAAGAAGTGTCTCAGCTTCAGATATTATGGATTGAAGCCGTTCCATGGCATCTGCGATATATGTTTCGGCAATGAAGATGCAGGCATCTTTGTCGCCCTTATGATTAGTTCCTACATGAATCCAGCTCCAGCCGTCGGTGCCATCGACCGGACCTACATAACCTCCCGTGGCAGTACTCTTGATTTTCCATTGTCCTTCACCGGCTTCCTCAAATTGGAAAATGTATTTCTTGGCTGACGGACGTTCCTGTTCGCCCTCGTCATATACAAATTCATTATTAGAGTTGCTTTTCATATAGTAGCCGTCGCGGTCACATATCGTGTAACCGGTAGCCTCTGCTTCCGATCCCGATTTCTCGACATGGAAAATCTTGTTGTAACCTGCGGTCTCACTATCATTGATAAGCAGACCGGTAGACATAACATTCCAGCTTTCCCATGAATTAGCTTGCCAGCCGTTTACCAGATAACCGTTCTCGTATGTTTTCGAGATTGTACGGAACATGTACCACCCCTCAGCAAATACAGCCGGAACGCGGGCATCTTTGTATGCCGCTACGGCTTTGGCGAGAGCTGACGATGCTGCTGTCAGAGTGTCAAGGTCGCCGTCAAGTGCCGATTTGGCATTATCGATGGCACTACGGAGAGCCGCACGTGCCGCAGACGGATATTGTCCCTCATTTTCCCCTTCTTCAGTATCCTCCAATAGCTTTTCTGCCGATGCGATGCTTTCTTCCAGGGCGGCTTTTACTGATGCTGCGTCTATTGGTGCCGCCTTAAGAATCATTGTAGAACCGCCGCTCTTGTCACAGTAAATACCTGAACCTGCAGCGGTTTTGTCCTTGCCGAAATATTTGTCATTCTTGCGGCATTTGATTTTAATGTAGTCGCCGTCTTCCTCTATGATAAATATGTTGTCTTTCTTTTTAAGGTCAGCTGCGGCTTTAACCTGGATATCCCAGGCATTACTTGTGCAATCTATGTACAAGCCACTTTCTGTCTTTATATTGTATCCTTCGGCAGAAGAGCCTTCCGGAACTTCAACAAATACGAATGTCTGTTCGTAGGCAGCATCGCCAATTGTCTGTTGTGTAAGTTTTGCTCCTTCCCCGTTTGACGAAATGCAGAGTTCGGTGTCCTTTAACTCGAGGCGATAAGGTGTCCCCGGTAGAATGGCGGCTGCCGATGAAAATCCTATAGCAGCGATAGCCATTGTCACGATAAATTTATTCATGTGATTTATTGGTTAATTAGTTGAAAAAACTTTCACAAAAATAGATTTATCCCATTGAACCCCACTATATCAAATTAGTATGAAACAGCCGTAATTTGATATTTCCTCTCAGAGTTGTCATAAAAACGAATTATAACTCTTTTTATATCGAATTACGGACTATTTTGTCGGGTATCAACATTACACCTGCACAGCAGTTTTATAAAATTTGCTCACGTGTGTCATTTTTTGATATAGCCCGAACGTAAAAGTAAATGACGTTTATTGCGGATTGCGCAGCATGGAGTTTATCATTGCGAAGATTTCATTTTTGTCAAGGGTGACTATGCATCCTTGCCCGCTTCGTAGGCTTGCTGCATTGCAGGATGGGAGTCTATGTCTCCGCGATTTCGCGCACCGTTGCCGCGGATGACGCCTCTCTCAATCGAGCCGTAAAGACAGCGGGCAAATCCGTGGAATGTCTCGAATACGGCATCGGTTGCTTCCTCGTCACGGTCGGTTGAGGTGGCGATGTAGAAAAATTCTTTTTCTTTCAGGTCCTTTTCATGTCCGTAAGTGCGGTCGATGAGGGCTTTAAGCTGTGCGGTCATGTTGTAGAAATATACCGGAGAGGAGAGTACTATTACATCAGCCTCTTTCATTTTGGCGATAATTGCCGCTGCATCATCGGTTTCTGCCGCCGAGGCTGCGCGGTCATACTCCTGTTGGTCGAAATAGCGGATATTGTAATCGTTCAGGTTTAACATCTCTACTATATGGCCTGCCTCTTCCGCGCCTTTCTTGAATTGCAGGCACAGCTGCTCGCTGTTGCCGCCGCGACGCGGGCTTGACGAGAGTATCAGCACTGATTTGGGACCTGCTTTTTCTTTTTTCGGTTGGTTAAACATGGTGCTTTCCTCAGGAGTGTCGGCAACACGATTTTCTTCCTGCTTGCTGCCACAGGCAGCGAAAGTGAATGCCAAAATTGCCAATAGTAGTGAATAAATCTTATGTATCATCATTGTAAGATAAGTTTTTTGTTTATGCGTTTACTGCCGTGGTCATACGTCATCGAAAGAAGATAGACTGATTTTGCGGTGACGGGAAATGAGTAAGCGGGGCGATTCGACATGCGGTGCAGAAGTTTGCCGTCGAGATTGTAAACCTCGACGGTGTTAGAGCTTATGTCAGCACCTATCTCAACATGGATTGCGGATGAATCGGTGTAGACACGCATATTTCCCGCTGTGTCATCGGTAATGGTGGTAATTCCTGAGTTTCCGAGCAGACCGAGCCGGGTAAGCCAGCCTTCTACACCATTGGCATTGCCGGGCATATCTATTCCGGCATCGTCGGAGCGACCGGGGCGCGTTATGTCATCGGCATCAAGGTCTTCCGGCAAAGTTTCGGGTATATGGACTGAATTGGGGGTACACTTATAGATTTTCTGCATCGACTCGTTGAGATAAGTTGTCGCTCCGTAAGTAAAAAACGGGATTATGATGTGGTTGCTTAAATCGTATGTCTCAAGAAACGTGCATACTACCATCGCGGGCTGATGCCACCAGCACGGAGAACCGATATATATCCGGTCATATTGATTAAGCCATTCCTGCGAGGGAGGATTGGCGACTGCCGGACGAAGGTCATTATAAGCTTCGTTCTGAATACGGTCGCTGTCATCGTATGGGTTGGTGGCATACGGGTCGGCGGCTTCGATACGGTAGATGTCAGCTCCGGTCAGTTCGGCTATACGTTCGGCAACAGCTTTCGTGTGACCTTCGGCTGAGAAATATGCAACAAGGTCTTTAGCCTGTGTCGCGGGCGCGGCAAGCATCAGCGACACGATTGCAGTGGTAAATAATCTTTTCATTGTCGTGTAGTTTTGGCGGTTGCGGTTTGGGATTTATTTGCAAATATGATTATTTCTTCAATCTGGGTGTCGCTCGCTCCGAGTCTTTTCGCGATTCCTGAATGTGAGCGTAACATAGGTTCCACCCCTTCGCCTAATGATGCAATCACTGCCACTGTGGCAAGTTCCCGCTCGGCGTAGGTGAGCACATCGCGCTCAAACAGGTCGCAGAAAAGGTGCTCTTTCAGAAACACTTCCACCTCCGGCGAAAGCACTGCGTAAGGTGCCTTGGGCGCATCGGTCAGCATTCCCGATATTTCTGAAAGAATGGCGCGTCCGCGTTCATATTTACCCCGTGTGTCGTCAATCGGCGATGCTTCCCGTCCCATGATCACCGGTTTTCCTGCAGCGGTACGGCTATCGATTACTTCCACGAGTGTCTGCAGTCCGCGTAGAGCTTTCGGAAAACCGCAATAAGCGTAGGAGTGTACCATTACCTCCTTTGCTTCATTGACGGTCAGTGTGCTGTCAAGCACTTGGTCCAGCAACACGGCGAGCGCCTGTAAGTCGGTCTTCGCGGTCAGCGATGCGATTTCGGTGATTGCTTTCTGTCGCGGTGACAGTGATGAAAGCTCATCGGCTTTTATTCCGCCGTAAAATGCAGAGAGCATCATGGCAAGTGCGGCGATTACATGTCGGTATGTCATGTCGTTGAAAGTTTATATTAATTACAGCAAATGCGGGTACAGTAATTGAGGAGCAGCCCTATCTGCGAGACAATGATTGTGCTGCTATAGCGGTCAATGGAGTGTTCCAGCTCATGAGCTATCAGCGATATGCACCCTGAGATAGCATTTTTGTCGCTGTCACATAGCGGCTTGCGGCAGGTACAGCGACATGGGTATTTGTTGATGTCACGTTCGAGCGGGGTGTCACAGAGCAGGTCGGGGTGAAACAGTACACCGGTGTAGCCGCATTCTCGTTTATGTACTGCCGCCGGTATCCTGAAGATTTCCCCGGGGATTATGAGGCGGAGTCTCTCCCCGTTGCAGAGTAGCGCGTAGAAGTTGCAAGGACTGTCTATGTCATGGTCAAGGCTGTCGGCGGTCAGGTCGGCGATTCCTACAAGAGGGTGAAGAGTTTCCTGTCCGGTAAGCCTGTTGAATGTATCAATGGTCATCATGTCGATATGGAGATTTCTTCGATGCAAAATTACTATGACTTACAGGCAATGGGTTTATACGCATTACAGATTTGATTATCACTTTTACCGATAGTCGTTGACGGTTGGCAATTTATGCTTAAATTTGCAAAACACAAATAATCAGTATCATGGACAAGATTGTCAATATTCCTACCGTAAAAGATTACAACGACCACTGGGGTGTCGAGACGCGCCATCCTTATGTCAATGTGCTGGAAGGCTCACAGGTCACACGACCTATCCCCAACTGTCGCAAAAACATGGGGATGTATGTCATATTTCTCAAGGATGTGATGTGTGCCGATTATCTTACCTATGGGCGACAGGAATATGATTATCAGGTCAACACCCTTGTGTTTACGGCTCCCGGACAGGTGTTTGGACATCCCGCCGACGGCTCGACATATCAGGCTAAAGGCTGGTGTCTATATTTCAGTCCCGAACTGCTCCACGGCACCCCGCTCGGGCGTCATATTAAGGACTATACATTTTTTTCTTACGCTACAAATGAAGCGCTTCATCTCTCACAGCGGGAGCGCGACACCATAATTGATTGCCTGCGGAAGATTGACGATGAGATAAATTTCGGCGGTGACAAACACAGCAACACGATAATAGCATCGGCGATAGAGCTATTTCTGAACTATTGCCTGCGATTTTACGACCGGCAGTTTATCACCCGCAAGAAAGTAAACAAAGACCTGCTTACCCGTTTTGAGGAACTCCTCGACGGATATTTCACTTCCGGACACGCTCAGGAATACGGTACGCCCACCGTGGCATGGTGTGCCGACAGGCTTCATCTCTCTGCAAATTATTTCGGCGACCTGATAAAAAAGGAGACCGGCACGACCGCACAGGAATATATACAGCGTAAGACAATGGAAGTGGCAAAAGAGCGTCTGTTTGATGCCGCACAGTCAATAAGCGAAATTGCCTACTACCTCGGCTATCAGTATCCGCAATATTTTACCCGCGCCTTCAAAAGAGTAGTCGGCTGCACCCCTATTGACTACCGTCGCCGCTATAATTAGTCATCGGTAATTACTGGGTTTTAGCTACATTTACCTATGGATGGCGTTTGTTTATTTTGTTGATTTGTAGAGCAATAAAGATAAGTCCCACTACTTTTTAGATACCCGGGATTGACTGCTCGCGCTCTCGCCTTTAACTTTGCAATATATCGACACACAATATCGGTTGATATAGAGAGTCAGGCAACGGGGCTTTAATGTCAAAATCAACATCATAAATAACATGAAAAAAACATCATTTTTACGGAATAGCCTTTTCCGGCTTTCCTGTAGTCTGTGTATGGGCATGACACTTTTCTCGCTGAGAGCGCAGAGTCCGGTCGCATCACCGGAAGCGACTGTTGTTTCCGGCAATGCGCGTTTTACAATCCTTACACCTGAAATGGTGCGCATCGAATACAGCGATAAGGGCGTATTCGAGGATCGTGCTACTTTTACGGTGCAGAACCGCAAGATGAGCAGTGTGCCTCAGTTTGTTAAAAATGAAGAGGACGACTATCTCTACATTTCTACCGATAAACTGAATCTTAAATACCGCAAAGGGACTAATCCCAAAACACTCCCCGCATCGCCCCGTAATCTGACAATCACAATGGACCATGACGGAAAACCGGTTACGTGGTATCCCGGAAAACCTGACCCTTTGAACTTGAAAGGTACTTGCCGAACACTTGATGGAAGTAATGGCGATAATAAACGAGCCGAACTTGAAAACGGTCTGATTTCCCGGTCGGGCTGGGCTGTGATTGATGATTCGTGGTCAGCTCCGCGCGCCGACGGAAGCCGGTCGTTTGCTTTCGAACCCAATGATGAGGTCGGTTACGACTGGTGGGCCGACAGAAAAGATTCCCATGCCCTCGACCTTTATTTTATGGGTTATGGCCGGGAATATAAAAAGGCAATAGCCGATTTTACGAAGATAGCAGGAAAAATCCCGTTGCCTCCCGCCTATGTATTTGGCTACTGGTACAGTAAATACGCTTCTTATTCTTCGGATGACTACCGTCAGATAATGGCTGACCTTGAGAGCAACGGCATACCCGCCGACGTGATGATTCTTGATATGGACTGGCACTGGAACGGCGATGCCAACAGCGCCTCTGCCGGCATAGGAGG
>ENA-UESU01000674-UESU01000674.1-human-gut-metagenome-genome-assembly--contig:-NODE-674-length-27511-cov-18.984909_pt1 | contig 27511 bp, 13 predicted proteins | sample MGYA00243007_ERZ508008 | MGnify/ENA primary metagenome ERZ508008 (study PRJEB26167, sample SAMN06115399) | human gut metagenome | host: Homo sapiens | place: China:Henan | collected 2016-06-23...
TCGCTGAACGTCATCGATAAGTTCCGTATGCATGGACACAGGTATATAGAGCATCTGACGGGTGGTTCGGCACTCCACATGAATCTGGAAGAGCACTTAAGCAAAGAGCAATACAGGCAATTACTTCGGGTAGCCGCCACTGAGGGCTGCAATTACTTTACTTTCAATATACCTAACACGGTCTGCAACGAATGCAACCACATTGACAAAAGATACTTGAAAGAGTGTCCGGAATGTCATAGCCAGAACGTGGATTATCTGACCCGCGTTATCGGCTACATGAAACGAATCAGCAATTTCTCTCAAGCCCGGCAAAAGGAGGCTGCCCGAAGATATTATGCTGAAGTACACTGATTACGACATTGTTTTTCAGGAGATACCGGATGAGGTGACATTGGCAATCAACCTTTCGAACTGTCCGAACAGGTGTAAAGGTTGCCATAGTCCCTATCTGCAACAAAATGTCGGAGAAGCACTGACAGAAGAAAACCTTTCCGTACTTTTACAAAAGTATGGAAAGGCTGTTACATGCGTCTGTTTTATGGGTGGAGATGCAGATCCTTATGATGTAGCGTATTTTGCCAATTTTCTACAGCAACAGCAGATTGCCCCGGTTAAAGTGGGTTGGTATTCCGGTAAGCAGGAACTGCCTGACGGATTCCCGATACGGAACTTCCAATACATAAAACTTGGGCCTTACGTAGAAAGCCGCGGTGGCTTGAAGTCTGAACAAACCAACCAGCGGCTTTACAAGATTGTACAAGGAGAAATGAATGATATTACTTACCGGTTCAGGACAAAGAGCTGATCTCTTTCCGCCTGAACCGGAATTACAAAATCTTATTCAAACCGGAGAACAAGGCGTCCCGTTTGCGGGCCATCCACCCATTTTGGTTGTGAAGAAGGACCGCACAAGTCCGTGGAATTTACTTTATTACGCACCGGAGGAATTACATTCAAAACAGAAATTCCGCTTTCGGGAAGTGTATACAGTAACCGGTCACGACCATCACGGGGTTGATATACTCCGATATAGGAATCAGGTGTTTCATTCGTCAGGCTGATGGTTCCCTCTTTCGTGCGAATACTCATCCAGGAGACACTGCCAAAATATCCCTTGAATTCAGGATAGGTGAATGTCTCACCCGGAATAGGATCGTTATAATCATTCTCCCAGATATCATACTGCGTGCCATGAATACGATTCTGCCATACACGATACGGACCTGCTCCCAACCAACGCTTGCTGAGCACTTGTTCTTCAGGGTAATCAAAGCAAATACCCATCAGGTCTACCACACCGGAGAAGTTGTAGGTATAATCAAGAGTAGCCATGCCGTCCGGATGAATTGTCCACTGAGCTTTATCTAAATTACCCAGTTTATAATTAGCGGTGAGGATCAGATTCCCCCCCTCTTCTTTCACATCCAGTTTCGTGAAGACTGCCGCATCGGTAAATTCACTGTAAGTACGGTCCTTTGCCTTGGCTTTTTCGTCATCATGATTATAGAACTGATCCAGGGAACGGTCTGCACGACGTGCACCGATAAAACGGGGACCGTTAGCAAAACTAATCTTACGGTTATTAACGGATACATCTTTCAGCTGCCCGTCTTTCTTTGAAAAGACAAAAGTACGCCCGTTTGCTTTTACCGTAATACCTTTTTCTGTTTCTGTATAGGATGCACGGCCGGATGATGCAGAAAACTGTTCTGTTTCCCGATTCAGTTTATCTATGGGGAAAGTCCAGCGCCAAAGTTCATACCCATATTTATCTATAACTGTCAGGAAAAGAGCATCCGCTTCGGGAAGAATAGAAGTCTTGATATCCACCACTCCCACTCCATGGGCTGCTACATCGCTTCCTTGCACTTCACCTTGTTTCAGAATTCGTGTAGTTGTATTGGAAGCATCCGTTACCGACGGGAACTTCACTTGCTGCCAGATAAAACGACAAGTGTTCAGGTTCAGATAATCATAACGGTTCTCCACAGAGAGTTTACCGTCGAAATTCCGGTCGATAGCGGTATTCATAACCTGCACCGGGCTCCATAGCTGCTTAATAGTGTAATAGCTGCCTTCCTTTTCATGGTGAGGGCCTACAATTCCGTCAGCTCCGAAATTTCCCTGATTGTCTATGAACCCGTCCATATCCACGCGCTTCACGCCTTCATCCGCCAATACCCACAGGAAACCACCGATACAACGCGGATGTTTACGCATCATTTCCCAGTAATCATACAGGCCGGCACCATGACCTCCGTCGTACAAACCATGCAGGAATTCAGTAGGCATAAAGATTTCCGGCAGGCGCATGTAGTTCTGGCTTTCTCCATACGAACGATAGTGCATGGTTTCGAAACCGGAGAAGTTACCTTGCGGATGGATGACCGGGCGTTTCTGCGGATCGTATTTATGGAATTCTCCGTCCAGTTCAATGTTCCAGCCTTTTTCATTACCATTGCTCCACCAGATAATGGACGGATGGTTCACATCACGTTTTATCATGCCTTCAATCAGACGTACTCCCGTAGGGGTATCGTACTTGCCATGCCAGCCACCCAGTTCATCCATAACATAGAGTCCAAGAGAGTCGCATGCTTCCAGAAATTCCGGGTCCGCCGGATAGTGGCTCAGACGGACAGAATTCATATTCATGCCCTTCATCAGAAGTACATCTTCAATATTCTTCGCTTTACTTAGGGTACGACCGCTTTCGGGACGGAAACTATGACGGTTGACACCACGCACGTTGATACGCACCCCGTTCACGTACAATCCGTCACTTTCACGAACTTCGATAGTACGGAAACCGAATGTCTCGGTCTCATGATGCAGGACTTTACCTCCTTTATCCAACAGTGAAAATTGAGCTTTATAAAGATTCGGAGTTTCTGCCGTCCATAAGGCAGGGGCAGAAACGTTCAATTGTAAAGTAGTCCAGTCGCTTCCGGCTTTTAGGGGTACGGTGGTATCTGCCAGTTTCTTCCCTTTACCGTCCAAAATCTGTGCACGGATACTCATTCCGTCACCGGAGATATTCGTGTAGCAATTGGCACGGAATGATCCGTCCATTTGTGCATCAATAGCAATATGACGGAGATTGACGGCAGGTTTTACTTCCAGAAATACCGGGCGGAAGATACCGCCAAAGTTCCAATAATCGGCGCGCCGTTCGGCAAGGTTCACACTGGCATTCTCGCTCTCTTTGGAAACTGTTACTTCCAGCTGATTCTTCTTGCCATATTTCAGTAAATCCGTGACATTATATGAAAAGCGATAGAAGGCTCCCTGGTGTTTCGATCCTGCCTTACGTCCGTTAACCTTAACTTCCGTATCGGTCATGGATGCTTCGAACACAAGGCTGACCTGCTTGCCACGAAATTCTTCGGGAACTTCAAACTCATATTTATACATTCCTTTCTCACCGGCAATGCCTTCGGGAAAGGCTTTACCATAAAAACTGATTCCATACTGATAGGTACCAAAACCCTGCAACTCCCAGCAAGAGGGGACACCTATTTTCGTCCATCGACCGGAGTTACGTCCGTCGGTACAGAAAAAGTCCCATTCTACTGTGTCGTCGCATCCGTGGCCGGAGAGGTATTGCCGCTCTGTCTGCGGAAGTGTTTGGGCAGTCAGGGTGGTGGCTAATGCCAGGGTTGATAATAAAGTGGTTACGTTTCTCATTGTTACTTTCATTATTGTGTTAGTTATTCTTAGTTACTGATACCGGGGCGGTACTGAAGCAGTTTTTCCCTTCGGCGTGCTAACCGGACTATCTTAATTCTCCTCCCGGGAGGAGGGGAGCTTAAGTTACTTTCCAGTTTTGACACACCTTCAATTGAGATAGTAATGCCTATAAAAATAGTATGCCGAAGGGAAATCTTGCTCCAGCACTATGCCGGCTCCTATTTCTCATTACAAATCCGTATATGCAAGGTATGTTCCTTCTTATCAATGGCATACTTCTTCAGTACGCCCGGTCCGCAACTGCTGTTACCCAATCCAAGTACGGCGGCATCCAGGCTCAGGATAACCTCGGGGCGGGGTTTCAGATTACAGTCATGCGTTTCTTTATATAAATCCTGTGCGGTATAGTGCAGGGCAGAAGCAGAAAAAACATCTTCCACAGCATCGACACGAATACCTTTGCCATGCCTGTCGGTCAGCATAAGGCGACGCACTTCTTCCTTATTTCCACTATCTTGCGGACGGGGATAATGCACATACTGGTCGGCAACCGATCTTTTCCAAAGTCCAACAGCTGCGGAAGTCTTACGGTCAGGATAATTATCCTGCGGACCACGCCCCTGCCAGATAAAAGTATTATAATCGGATGAAAGGCAGAATGCTATTCCCAAACGGGGTAATTCGGGCAGAATTCCCTGCGGTTGGAAAGTAGTTTTCAAGTCTATGGTTCCATCGGAAAGGATAGTATAAAGAAACTTTGTCACGATCATACCTTCTTTATAGCGATTCCTGGTTTGAATCCGGACAATGACCGCTCCGTCCTCACGGACCTCATGCTTAAAAGAGTCCAGACTGATACGAGGATTATCCATTTGATGCAAGCTCCAGTCTTTAGCCAACCAGTTGCCAAAACTCTTATCATTATCTGTCGGTGCACGGAAGGCCTGCGTTACAGGCTGAAGAGGAAAATCAGCCGGATGAGCCAGCATTTCTTTTCCATGATAAGTAAGGGAAGTCAGGCTCCCGGTTACGTTTTTCTCCCATTGAATAGAAAAGCCGCTCCCACTGATGGATAAATGTTCTTCATCTGCCCTTACCTTCAGTCTCCCTCTATTCTCAAGTTTGGAAGACAATAATGCGCCTTCCTGAATGCAGAACTGTTCCCATGCCACTTCATGCCCGGCTTTCGCCCAAAGAGCATCCCGCTTCAAGATGAAGCTTATCGTGAGACGCAGGTCAGAAGTAGCCTTTGCCGAAGCTTTCTTGCCGGCTATGGAAACAGGTAAAGGGATCGTTTCACTTTCTCCGGGAGCTACCTCGGGCAATGTTATTTCTCCTTGATCCTTCTGCTTCCCATCTATGGACAACGTCCACAAACAGCGATATTGGGACAAATCCGTATGATGATTCCTATTCGTCACTCTCAGCTCTCCACTCTCCACTCTCAACTCCACGGGTGAGTATACTTTCTTCACCTCCCAATATTTAGGAGTTGTTTCGCGGTCACTCATCAACAGGCCATTGAAGCAAAAAGCCTTCAGATTCGGTTTATCACCAAAATCACCACCGTAAGCTACCATGATACGTCCATCGGGTAACGTCTTGTAGATACCCTGATCTACCCAATCCCAGATAAATCCGCCCAGCATACGGGGATTACTGTATATCTCGTCCCAATATTCCTTGAAATTCCCCAGAGCATTTCCCATGGAGTGAGCGTATTCACTCGTCATCACGGGACGGTTGTCATTGGTACGTTCCGCAATTTCCAACAGCCGCTCCCAACGTGCATTTTCCGCACGTTCCTTATCTTTTCCCTCGGCAATGCCGGGATTCAGATACTCCTGTTTTACCCGGGTATAGAAACGACTGATTACATCTACCGTCTTCGGATCAGGTTCACCGCCGGCTCCCTGTGCACCTTCATAATGCACGGGACGTGTCGGATCGAAGTCATGCAGCCAAGCTGAAATAGCGGCAAAATTCGGACCATAACCACTCTCATTACCCATACTCCACATTACAATGCTTGGATGATTTTTATCCCGTTCTGCCATCCGCACGGCACGGTCCAGAAATGCGGCATGCCAATCGGGAGTGCTGGCTAAGGTTCCGCGCAAACCATGCTCCTCAATGTCAGCCTCATCCATTACATAAAGCCCCAGACTGTCACAAAGCTCATACCAGCGGCTGACATTGGGATAATGACTGGTTCGCACCGCATTAATATTGGCTTGCTTCATCAGAAGAATATCCTGCAACATACGTTCTTCGCTCATGACACGAGCCGTACGGGGATCGTGTTCATGGCGGTTCACCCCACGGAAACGAACCGGTGCGCCATTAACCAGCAGTTGTCCGTTTCGTATTTCCACTGAACGGAAACCGACAGATTGTTCTACCTGCTCTATTACTTCACCTTCGGCAGTCAGCAGAGTCAGGTGCAGTTTATACAAATAAGGGGTTTCAGCAGTCCACCTTTTCGGAGATTTTATCGTTGCCGACATACGTCCCAATTTACGGGGACCACGTTGAGGATACCATTCATTCATCCTGCCCGCTTTATGTTCCAGGTCGAGTATATCTTCCACATCCCCTTTCAGTGTCGCGATTTCTCGTCCGGAAGCATCTTTCAATACTCCCTGCAGGGTAGTTCCTTTTCCGGTCATCCCTCGGTAAACGCTGAATTGAGGATCTATCTGCAAGATGAAATCCTGATAGTCCGTAGAAACCGGAAGAGTCCGCACTGCATAATCACGGATACGGATATCGGGTGTGTGCAGCAAATGGATGCTGCGGTGGATACCACCAAAACGCCAGAAGTCCTGATCTTCAAGATAAGAGCCGTCACTATACCGGTAAACCTCCAGTGCGATCTGATTCTCTCCGGCATGCAGGTAGTTTGTAATATTGAATTCACTCGGTTCCATACTTCCTTGGCTATACCCTACCCGTTCTCCATTTATCCAGACATAGAAAGCACTCATCACTCCTTCGAAACGAAGAAAGGTCTGGCCTCTTGCTTCCCAACCGGCAGGCAACTGAAACGAACGGCGATATTGTCCTACGGGATTCCGTTCTTTGTAAGTCGTATAGTCAACCTTCGGTTCACCCATCACCCGGGGTGGATCTATCTTGAACGGATAGCCTGCCGAAACGTATATCGGCGTACCATATCCGTTTACTTCCCAATTGGCAGGTACGGGAAAACCGACCCAGTCTTTATCATTGAAATCCGTCTGATAGAACTCTACAATTCTTTCATCGGGCACAGGTGTCCAGCGAAACTTCCATGTTCCATTCAGACAGATGGAACAATCTCCCTTCTGTGCGTGGAAAGGAGTAAATGCGGCCCGCGCCGGTTCGCGGTTGATTTGAAGTACATGGTGATTCTCCCAGTCATGCACAGTTTGTACTGACGGCTGGATGGGGAGCAATAGACCAAAGAGTAAAGTATATATCTTCATTCGTTACACTATTAATATTAGGATAGACGGACGAAGATGTATTTTGTACTCTTTACTGAATCTCCAATGCGTCAAACGCCAATCCATTCATATCTTCCGCCGAAAGCAGCACTTTATAATAGCCCGCATTGATGAATGTTCCGGTAGTGGTACTCACCATTTTCCACTTATCGGGCGTTTCAGGGAAAGTAAGGATATCATCTTTCAACGTCACACCTTTGCTGTCGATAAACTGCATCCGTACAGGCAGCGGCTTACCAGTTGTATTCATATACTTAAACCGGAGAGCGTAGATTTGGGCCAATCCGGTAGAAACACTCCACTCGATGCTATTCTTCTTTCCTTTTCCAAAGAAGACGCCCATCTGTTTGCGATGCTCCCTCTTCGTAAAAGCACCTTTTACAGAAGCTGTCTCAGCCTCATACGCCACACTGGCACGAGCATTTTTATCTTCCGGAAGCAATTCCTTGGGAGTCTTCACCAAAAGCTCTTTGTCTGCCGCCGCCCAACTCCAGTCCGGAGCCACCCAGTTCCTGTCCGCCGCTGAAAGTAGTTCCGAAGCTTTCAGTCCTAAAGCCGGAAACACAGACGGTTTCAGTTCCTGACTTGCAGAAGCAATGGCAATTCCGGAAATCAGTGCCTGACCGGCCTTTACTTCCGGGAAGTGTATTTTCAGCAGGCCTTGCTTCGCAACGGCATATACTACCTTTTTGCATGCACCGTCATGGCCACTTTCAGCCCATACGTCCAGATCATCCAACACGAGGGAATCGTTCACCATTACATCAAATATGCGCAAACCTTCACAATCGGTAGAAGCACTTCCTCCCGTACCATGCCAGGGCTCTGTAAAGTAAAATTCGATACGATAGGTTCCGTCGGCTACAGGAAAACGATATTCCAACTGGTGACGGCCAAAGCGGAAGGACTGGAATAACGTCCAGTCGCGCGTGCCATGTATCGGATCAGACGTCGTACGCTGGCTGGCAAGATAAGGATTCAGACCTTCAAAATTTGCAGCCCATGAACGGGAATACCCCAGATTATCCTGTGACCAGAGTTGCCCGAAGCTATCCGTATATTCATCTCCACCGCAATTGATGCGATACAGGTAATTATATCCCTCCTCTCCCTTCAGTACAGGCTTTGCTTCCTGATAAAGCGCATCAAAGCGAGGCGCCCGCTCTAATCCTTCCAGAATGATTATATCTTCCGCAACAGGTTTTCCTTTGTAATAACCTACCGCGCGAAGTACATTGTAGCGGATATCCCGGTTCTCCCACACGAAATGAGTTCCCACTCCATTATTCCCCTTCCGTCCGAGGAAAGTGACTTTCCCATCAGACATATCGTTATAGAGCAATACAGAATCGCAATTACTATAAGCCTCGATAGTAGCCCGGCGACGCCCCTCCTTAAAACGATCCGTCCAGGTATGCGATACGAGATAAACCATAGGATCTTTGGCTGCCGGAACATAGTTGGCACGATACATATAATATACATCCAGCGGCTCTTCCCACGGAGTCACCAATCCTTTATAATTGAATGGTCCTACTTTATCTATTTTCCGGTAAGCTTCATCCGGCTGGCGGCGTCCGGGATTGTCATGACTGCTATATATCCATTGGAATTGTCCGCAAACACTATCTCTTGCCTGCTCCGCCAAACGGATCTTAGTTTCCATCAGCCGGCACATGCGATCTTCACTCCACGTTCCGTTCACCTCAAACTCTCCGGATTCCGTATGCAATCCGATGCTTCTCCATGCACCATATTCTCCGTTCAACAGTTGATTCTTCCGGGAGAGTTCTTTTCCATATTTGGTGACATCTCCCCCGTACGTACCACTCCAATTCTGGATTACATTCCAGTCGGTTCCTTCCCCACCATTACAGGTAGTGATGACACGCATCGTACGCGCCGTCGGATCCATCTCCCGGATAATCTCACTACATTCCTGTGCAAATTCACGGGGCAATGTACTTTCATTCTGCAATCCCCATATAACGACTGAGGGGGAATTGCGACGCTCTTTCACCCACTGGCGAAGCAGCTTCTTAAAATTCTCCCGGAATTCCGGTGTGTCATACCATACATGTGCGGAGAATTGCGTCCAGAACAAAATACCTTTTTCATCCCAGTATTTCTGATAATCAAGATGATGGGGCTGATGGGCGTCACGGAAACCGTTAAAGCCTGCCGCACATATCTGCTTTACCCTTGCAACTACCTGCTCCCTGCTGAACGCGTGACTTTGTCCGAACTGATGTTCGTACTCGCAAACTCCATTGATAAAGACAGGCTTTCCATTCAAATAGAAACGTCCGTCTCCGTCATTCCGTTTTACCGGCCAGCTGATGGTACGGATACCGAAAGGAGTCGATATCTCATCCGTAGTCTTCGTATCCCGTTTAATCATGCTTGCCAGTTTATACAGATAAGGATTATCTGTACTCCACAACACCGGATTCTCTACAGGAGAGTGCTGGCGAACCACCTTCATCTCTCCCGGTGCCAATGTCACTTTCCTGGCCAGACGGAACACTTGCTTTCCATCCGCATTGCTCAATTTATTGACCACTTCAATCGTTTCCGTAGTCTTACCATAGTTCTTAACCTCCGTATCGACAAATACATTAGCTGCTTTCTCATCATTCCAGATATGTACTCCGAAAGGTTCGATACGGATTTCATCTGTACCTTCCAACACCACAGGCCGGAAGATTCCTAAAGGTTGCGAGCCTTCACTGAATCCCCATTCCGAAGAACAGCCGCCACACACCCAAGGCATATCGGCAATCATTTCCGGGTGCTCAGCTTTTACCTCCAGATGATTGCTACCTTGCCTCAATGCATCGGTCACATCCAAGGTCAATGTCGTGCGTCCTACGGGATGCCGCCCAAAATCCTGACCGTTCAATTGAATTGTGGCATAAGTGCCTACTCCTTCGAAACGAAGAAAATAGCGCTTCCGGGATTGGTAATTATCCAAAGTAAAATCTTTCACATACATAGCAGTGCCATGTAGATTGCCATGAGTGAGCTGACGATAACCATAGTAATCATCCCAGTTGTGAGGCAGTTGACAATTGATTGCATTATCACGCTGCAATGAATTAGTATTCACCGGTTGTGAATGATCAATCAGCCATGTTTTCCAATCTTCATTCAATTCGGTCAGTATACGACGATTCTTCGTCTCCGTTTTTGGGAAACGGACGGCAGAACGTCCCATCGGTTTACTGGTAGCAACCGCAATCCCCCGCTGTTCCGCATTATTAACCGCACAATAGAAGTGATAAACAACTCCATCATGCTTTACCACATAACTTTTATGGGCAAACAGTTCATCATAGTTTTTAGAGGGAATAATAAGGTCTTCTCCAGTCCAGTCGGTCCAGTGCACCAAGTCATAGCTGGCAGCAAAAGTATTGAAAGCCTTGTATCTCCGTGACGGTTCAAAAGCTGAAAAATAGAACATTACATACACATCTCCCATTTTCTGTATATGGGCATCTCCTGTGATGGTTCCATCAGCTTCGTGTGCAAAAACAGGATTTCCGGGATAACGTTTCCATGTTTTCATATCTTTAGAAAGGGCTATCCCTACACGTTCCCCTTTCAGACCTGTTTCCGGATGGCGGCCTCCCGCATTATAGAACATAACAAAGGGGGCACCCAACGTCTTATCCTTATCCCAATAGACGGTACTTTTATATTGAGTCAGCTTTTCCCACCATTGGGCATCCTTGTCATGGATACTCAGAATGGGCTTATTCAGAGACTCCCACTCGTGCGCAGTAGACAAATCTCCTTTCGTCCATGCCAAACCGACAAAAAGCGGTGCCTTCACAGCCTCATACCCCGTTCCTTCTCCACCGATGTAAGTCATCCAATGACGGTCCTTATAAGTCTGAAGTTCATAGCTTCCTCCCCACTCCATATCCGGTAGAGCAGGAAATCCACCTCTTTGATTGCAATCCCATTCACCATCCCGGTACGAAAGAACCCGCCCCAATGTGCGCCACTCAAGCAAATTATCACTTTCTGCCAGCCAGGTTTCATAACCACGGCCGTCTGTCCCTCCCTTACCGTTATAAACAACATAGGTCATCAGCCATTTGTCTCCCTGACGGAAGACCGTAGGGCAATCTATTTTATGGTGATTATCCTCCGGAGCAACCACCAGTCCATATTTATAGGGTGTTTTTGCTTCTTCGAAAATCTGCTCCATCCGCTCCTGCGCAACATCACGCTGAGCAAAAGCAGACAGGGCAGATATCATGCAAAAGAATGTCAGTGATAGTTTTCTCATGATTCAGTATTAATAAAACAACCAATCCATTGTTTCTTCGTCTCCGGCCAATCCTGCATTACGGGCTTTCATATCCGCATCCGTAAATCCCAGAACCTGGAGATATCCTTTCGGCAACATCAGCGTATGCTTGCCTGCCTGAAAACTATATGCATGTACATTGGCCAGTGGCATTCCACTGATACGAACAGCATTCGTCAATATCGGCTCGGCCTGACCGTAATCATTAGCCGAAGCATCAATCTCAAGTTTCGGTGCTTTGGCATACTTCTTTTGGTCATCCTTGAAATAGGCGACCAGAAGTTTTACCGGCGCATCCGTTTCAAAAGTAATACTTGTTCCCTTTTCACGCTGCTCATTGGCATTGAAACGAAATGCTTTCAATCCTTCCAGTTCAGGAGCCATGGCTTCTATCTTTCCCGGAAGATTAGTAAACAGGGAAGCGCCCTCACTTAATTTAACGGTCGGATAACCGGATAGAATTTTCACGCTGGCGGAAGCCCAGGCCGGAATATCTACCGATTCAGCAGTTGCTTTTCCATTTTGTTTTTCCTCCAGCAGAACAAGGTTCGCTTTAAAATTCTCCAGTTCCTTTTCGTAATGTACCAGCAATTCTTTCCAAGTCTTATTGTTGCCGCCATCTCCACCTATAGGAATACGGCGTTGTGCTGTCTGCATACTATTGGCATACAGATAATGTTCATCTGTAAGTTTCACTAATTTACGATAATGTTCCAGACTCTGCTCCATCAGAGGAATGGCATTTTCCAGATTCTTTAGATCTTTTCCCCACTGATAATCCAATACCAGTTTGGCAGCTCTCACTTTCAGATTAAACGCATATGCAAACTCGCGATAACAATGTATGTCATTCTGCAAACGTGCGAACTCATCTTTATTGTCAGATACGGAATTTGCTGCCTTATCAATGGCGGCTACCGCTTTATCTCCATGCTCTATAGCCTGGGCAATGATATCCAAAGGCAACTCACCTGCATGAGGTTGCTTTTTCCATTCCTTTTCTACATATTCTATCAGTTTCTCACCTTCCGGTCCGCAACTTTCATAGAACCCCGGATAGATGGTGTATTTGTATGGATTGACAAACTGACTCATAAACATACCCAGCAACAATGTCTGGCGATTTCCTTCTGTGATGCCGAAACGACGCAGCAACTTCGGTGCTATTTCGCCACTTTCTTCATACGCCTCACGAATCAGTCCGGCATTTTCATCAGATGTACCATAGAATTTACCTAACTGATGATTCCAGTAATCAATTTCCTGTGAACGATCACGACGACAGTTCCATGCATATCGTCCCCAGGTCTGATACCATATCCAGTCACGGTCAAGCTGAAATTCCCGCTTGCCATCCGGTAATTTGTCGGCAGTGTATGGCCAATCCCAATAAGAAGCCTGTGGGTAAAGATGCAGGGCATTTGCGCCATGAACATCGTGCATGGCCTTTACAGCCTTCTGTACAAAATCGGGAGACCCCCAACGGAAAGGTTCCAGATTCGCCAGAATATGAACATTACTGATATGGATAGAACCGAGTGAACTCAAATCCGTATGTATCTTTGCCCATGGTCCGTGAGGTTCGTATGTGGTCAGTGATTCACCGTTATACTTATGCATGGTATAAAGATTCTTATAGAGTGGCAGGGCGGCATCCATCACTAATTTACAGTCTGTATCGTGTGCACGCAACAAGAGAGGCGGTTCATCTGTACGTCCAAGTGCCTGTAATCCATCCTTTACTCCGGGGATAATTGTCTTTGTGAACCATTCCACATCATCCTCCACTGTACACATGGCTTCACCCAAGCAAACAAGCAATCCTACATTAGGATATTTCTCAATAAAAGCGGCAATGCTCTTACGAGTATAATCCGCAATTAAAGGAGTAATAGGACGGTTACGATCCTGTGTTCTCAGACCGTAATGTTCGGCAAACGGCTTTGAAAGAATGATATTGTAGAACATTTGTATCACAAAGATACCACGTTTATCCGCTTCTTCCGTGAGGAAAGAAAACATTTCTTCGTTCTTTTTGAAGGTCTCTTCGTCCACTTCCAATGCAAACGGGTAGTCTTTCAGCTTCACTAACGAAGCAAACGGATGCCCGTTCCAGAGATAAAGTGAGTTCATACGATTAGCAACCAGCATATCCAGATATTTAATCCATTGCTCTTTATCATAGAACCAGGGAAAACTCTCTGGTGTATAAGGATATTCATATACGCCGTGACCCGGCAGATAAGTCATCTTCTGCAATCCTACGCAGGCGCCACGCAATACCATTTCCGGTCCATCTGTCAGCTTCTCGGGAAGGTTCAGTTTGCCTTTTGAACTACTCACACGGTCTATCAGTTCACGGCATCCATAGATGACACCGCTGCCATCCCTACCGGATACTTTCGTCAGATTACCGACTGTTGTAATCTGAAAGCCTTCTTTCTTTAAAGTCGTATCATTGGTTTCTGTCAGCAGGATGGTTCGGACATCCGGGTTGGAGAATATAGTATCTCCCTGTTGCATCACAACCTGATAGCCCGCTTTATCCAGAGTGGTTTGTAACTGTTCCGCACCAAACAGAATACGATTCGACGCATCCGGCGGAGTTATAATCTTCACGGTTTGCTTGCCGCACGCTGCAAAAAGGAGTGTACATGCCGCAAACATGAATAATCTGATATTTCTCATATTTCTATTTATGATAACTCTCTCTCTTTCTACGAAAGAAGAGGAGAGGATGGTTTTACTTTATATTGAAGTGTGGTAAACTTTGAGAGAAGCTTACAAATGATAATTTTACTCACTACACTTGCCAAACCTGAGTTTATAGTAAAAAGACGCAGCAAGTATCCGTTTGTACTCATATTCTGCCTTTCAGTACTTCAATCCGCTAACAATTCTCTCTTCCAGAGTATCTATCCAGAGGCGCCAGGTATTCTCATCAATCTTTTCCACAGTTCCAATATTAGCCTTTGGCTGCCGGCGGCTTTTTATCGTCAGATACCCTTTGCCTTCTGTTGCGCGTACCTTAATCATTTTCCGGTCCATATGGATATGTATATTTCCGTTCGGTGTAGGTACACTGCCTTCCATCCATTTCAGACCTCCCAATACCGGAGTTATAGAGAATTCCTTATAGCCTTCTTTCACAGGTTTCACTCCCAGGTAATATTTGCCAAGCAGATAAATAGGACTTGCTCCCCAAGCATGACACAGACTCTTCCCATAAGGACGACCATACATGGAGAGATGCTGCGTACCGCTTTCCTCCGGATTATATTTTTCCCAAAAGGAAGTGGCACCTTCTTTCAACATTCCTCCCCAGTACGCTTTCATTTCCTGCATCACTGTTTCTTGTTCACCAAGCGCACAAAGAGCTTCTAACTCATAAAAGCGCATATAGGGAGTCGTGATCTTCAGGATGCTGTCATTCAAAAGAACGGAATGTTTGATGGCCTGCTGTTTCTCCGGAGTCAGATAGTTGAAGAAAACAGAAAACATATTGGCATAACGGGTGACGGCATCGCTCTGAACACCATTGATGCTGTTATGTACAAGAGCCTGTTTCGAGGCATTCCAGAATGTCGTTTCCAGTTTAGCTTTCAAGGTAGCAGCCAGTTTCTCATATTTCTGTTGGTTGGTCCGGTCTCCCACCAACCCTGCACAGAGCGCCATTGTCTCAAGACTCCGGCAGAACAGAACCTGCTCAAAAGAGAGTTCTCCCTTTTTATCCAGATAACCATCGGCCCAGTCTACAAATACCCAATCACCGGACATACCTTCAACCATACCGTTCTTATTGGTGCGTCCCAATACATAATCCATCATAGTCTGCATACGTGGATAGAGTTGATTGACAAACTGCCGGTCACCACTATACAGGTAATAATCGTAGACGCTGAGAAACCAATAGAATGTATAATCCATAATCGTATTGCTATGACTGGTCACAGGATCTTTACCCCGAAGCAACCAAATAGTACGCTTCACCGACTCACTGTCAAAAAAGAGATAGTAGTTCATCAGATAACTCTGAATGGCGTCTCCGCTCCACACCCAACGGTCACGCTTGATGCCGTCGATAAAAAACTCACGGGTAGTGAGGTGCATAGTGTAGGCACCCACTTCCCAAATACGGTTCAGTTCTTCATCATTGCAACGGAAAGTTCCACGATATTCTTCGGGAAGGTATTCGTACTGCATAGATACCTCACCTATCTGTACCCCCGGTTCATGAGTGATATAGACGTAGCGGAAAGCCTTACTGTTTTCCAGGGTATATTCGTTTTCGATACCGGACAGCGGGGATGTTTGGCGGATGGCAAGATCAGTGACTTGTCCTGCTTCCAGTTGCAGTTTATCCAATGTTTCGCAGTATGCCTTGTCTTTCGCCTCTTCCGGACTTTCACCGTAATAGATGTCGATGATACCTTTACCGGAGAGATTCTTCAGAGTGAGGTAACCGAATGTTTCTTTTCCGAAATCATAGAGGATGCCTCCTTCGGGTTGTGTAGCACGGGAGGTGGGCTGATGGAGTGTCCGCATCAATCGGAATTGGGAAGGGAGTTGTGTGGCTCCGTCAAAGTTCCAGCAGCCGGCATCCATATAGATGGTGGCTGAGGTGTCACTGGCTTTGCCGCTTTCGTCAATCCATTCCTTGTCTTCATAAGTCACGCGCCAGGTAGCATCGGAGTTTACTGTCTTACCTTTTACGTAGATGGCAGGGGGAGTCGACTGATTCCAGACTTTAATATTCAAATTATGTGTCCCGGCCGGAAGCAATAAGGTTTCCGGCATACCGAATTGGAGTTTTCCATCCAGCTTAACGTTATACTTTCCTTCAGCGGCAATGAAGATTTCTTCCGGTTCGGAAAGGTTCAGTTGTTTGCTGAATTCCACGACTACATAATGGCTGTCGGTCTTCCAAAAAGGAGGAAAAAAAGCACCCCGCTCCGTACGACGGTTATTCATCCGGTTGCCTAACCATATTTCATAATCGCCCGGATACCATATCCAGGTCTGGGCAAAAGTGCAAGTTGCCAATGATATGGCAACCAAAACTACGATCCATCTGTTTTTCATTTCTACTATAATATTGAATTAAGATTTCCAGATTCGTTGAATGATAATTTAGCGGCGAGGGAATGGGTACGCGGACTACGCGGATAAGGCGGACGAACGCGGACTTTAATCTTTTAGACGCGGATGACACGGATGACGCGGATTTTTAAAGCTGCGCTATACATACCGGCATATCACACCGAAGGAAAAAAGAATCCGCGTCATCCGTGTCATCCGTGTCTGAAAGATTACTTGCACGCCGAAGGAGAACCTTGCTCCAGCGCTACGCTGGTAAATTATCATTTATTCTTCAAGTCTTTATATTCCTCTTCCAGCCCTGCCCGTTCACGAATAGCCGCATCCACTCCCGGCCCGTTATTCTCCCACACATTTCCGGGTCCATTCGCATTTTGCAGATACTTCTCCCCTTCCGTCCAATTATCGCGGACGGTGATAAAAGACGAACCCTCATCGGTATAGAGATAAAACCAGTGGTTAGGGTCATGCACATAACCCGGCTTATAAATGCTATGCACACAATTTTCCGTTACATAGGTCTTGGGCTGGGAACCTAACGTATAAATTCCTGCCACATCATACATATGCTTCGCATAGTGATGGATCAGATTGGCATGAACCTGATTATTCTTCATACAATTCACTGTCTGAGTCCATCCCCAGCCAAGGCTGATACCGCTATAAGGCACTTCGCATATTTCATTGTGCACGATATGGATGTCGCTTACATATCCCGCAGCAATGGCAAGACAACCCCAATCTTCGTTACCCGTCTCCGTAAAATAACAGTTGTCAATCCGTTGATGTGTACACACTTCACGACGGTCGGCAGGATCGTACGGAAGATGTGTCTCGTGAGCAGCCGGGGAGAAACTCCCGACCAATAAACCATTCCCCGCAATATCACGAAAAAGACAACCACGGATGATTCCTCCATGCACCGCTTCTTCATAATCCACCCCCGTGGAGCCCAGATGCTCGAAATGGCAGTGTTCAAAGTCTATCGCCCCAGCGGCAGCCACCCGAACTGCCGCCGCAGGACGTCCCAACCAGCCCTGGTTATCCAACGGATGATTCTTGTAATTCCGTTTCATTTTCGGATCGATACGATACCCATCCGTCAGATACATACCAGCCTGAAGAGGAACGTGCCCTTTTACGGAAGGACGCATCCAGGTGGTATATGAGAAAGTGATCCGCTCGAAACGAAGATTAGTAACCGGACGATCCAAAGTACCTTCAATTTGCACCAATGTCTCAATAGCAGGCACAATCGCTTCCGCTGATTGCATATTTTCTCCCTCACGCGGATAATAATAAAGCTTACGGGTATCTATATCATGATACCACTCTCCCGGAACATCCAGCAGTTCACGTGCATTGGTCAGATAAAAAGCTGAATTGTGTCCATCGGTCGTTACCATGGGACGCGGCCAGGGATGTTCAAACTGGATACGACTCTCGGGCTGATGAAAACGGACTGCCGCACTATCTCCCAAAACCTGCACAGAACGAATCCGAAGATTAGCCACACACCACATCTGGTGAAGCACCATTTCGGCGTATCTTGACTTTAACGCGCCTTTCCCATCCGTAATCTGCCGAACGGCGGCGGCAGGCACATAAAGAGTTTCAGTCTTCTCGTCGACACTGCAAATGCGATGCATATTCTCAAAGTCCTCCACATCACGGGCACGTGTGGCCTTCTGTCCATCCACCCACAGTTGGCGGAAATCCAGCGGACGGCCATTGAACATCGGTACATCCGCCACCCATAGTTTTCCTTGTTTTTTCCAGTTCCTGATAGACACACCACCACTTAATACGGCATCCTCGCCACGAACGGAGCGAATAACGGTGGGCGAGCCCTTTGTCCCGCTATCTTCAGGACGAATGAATATCGGTTCATAGAGGGAATAGACACCGCCCTCCATATACACTGTGATGCCTCCCAGCACACGATTATCTCCTGTCCGGCGCCACTCGCGTGCCTGACGCAGGGCGGAGGTCAGTGTTGCCTTCGGAGATTGGCGGGTACCATCATTCTGATCATTTCCACGTGGGGAAACCCAAATATCGCCTGCATGCCCTACAAGGGTGAAGAGCGACAAGGCAGTTATTAGTATGATTCTTCTATTCGACATAATGTTTGATTATAGATACGCGGACGACGCGTATCTGTATTTATCTCCCCAGAGGCATCCAAACGGTCATTTCTCCTTTCCCCCTATTCCCCCAAGCATAGTAAGGAATCAAACGGATATCCACCGTCTTCCCGGCGAAACTGACAGGCCGGTAAAGTATCCCTTCCCAGGAATTGGATGAAATCAGACGAGCCTTGCCCTCAAGAGCAACAACTGGACTACCTTCAATCGTCACTTTCTTTGGAATGAGTTTGATATCAGCAGGGATCAGTACATTATCAATGCTTCCGCCACCTCTCATATCCATGCTCTCCAAGCAATATACCAACGGTCCGCGCTTCACCACTACCTGATTGCGTATTTCTTCCGCCAACGGATGAGCCTCAAGCAGGCGGACAGGCATATCCATCACCCACTCTACCACATCCCCCTTCTTCCAGGTACGTTTTACCTCCGCATACGTATTTGCTTTTGCGGCAACCGGAACCAGCTCTCCATTTACGGTCAGCATAGCTTTCTCACACCACTCCGGTATACGGAGGAAAAGGGAGAATACACCGGCTTTGCGGGGCACCCGGTCAAACTCTACACGTACATTGCCTTCCCAAGGATAAGCGGTCTTCTGTGTCAAAGCAATTTCTCCTTTATCTCTCCAGTTTGTAGTCAATGTATTCGCACCATACAAATTGCAATAAATGCCTTCGGAACCCAATGTATAAGCATAGTTCTGTGCCTGGCAGAGTGTACGCAACGTATTAGGCGGGCAGCAGAAGCAACTGATATACTCCGTCCGTTCTTTCGGCCAGCGAAGTGTATAAGGTAAATCAGCACTGATACGGAGCGGATTCGTATAGAAATATTTCTTTCCATCCAAACTGATACCACTCAGAATACTGTTATAAAGACATGTTTCCACTAGCTCCGCATACTTGGCATCTCCCGTCACTTCCAGCATGCGCCAGTTAAAAAGCATATTGCCGATGTTAGCGCAGGTTTCATTATGAGCTGTACTATTGGGTAATTGATAAGGGCGACCATAGCTTTGATGTACCTTCTGAATACTATCCGGCTCATAACAGGTGCCGTCGGGCGAAGTACCGTCATAAAGGGCACCGCAAGCCCCGGTCACATACATCTTCCGGGTGACGATGTCATTCCAAATACTGGTCAGGTTCTTCATCAATTGCTCTTCACCGGTTTCGGCATAGACATCCGCCACCCCGGCATACAGGTAATTGGCACGTACCGCATGTCCCATCGCCCGGTACTGCTCACGGAAAGGAATGCGGTCCTGATTATCATCCGTACCATTTTCCACCATCCCCCGAATGTCAATCAGATTCTTCGACAGTTCCAGATAACGTGGATTCCCCGTGGCGCGGTACATTTCGACTACCCCCATATAATGGGAAGGACATATAGCGTTACGGGCCAATTCAGCGGAAGCGGTTTCATAGAAATGACAAAGGAAATCGGTGGCACGGACGGCTGCATCAAAAAGAGTGGTCTTCCCGGTGGCACGACGATGAACGATGGCGGCCATCATCAGATGTCCCAGATTGTAGGTTTCAAAGTTCAGGCGATTGGCAAAGGCGCCTTTCTCATCTTCGGATCCTACCTTGGTTCCGACAACTGTTTGCTTATGCGGCTCTTCCAGAGTATGAGTATCGATTCCTTTATTAAGCTCTTCGATAATAACCGGGGTATGGATATATCCATCTGTTCGCTGAGCCTTTACGACGCAAGTAATGAAACGGTCCATTAGTTTGTCCAGTTCGGGGTCTTTGTTAACTGCATAAACTGAGGCTACTCCTTCCATCCATTTATACATGTCCCCATCGTGAAAGGGTGGTCCCCAGTGCTCGCCCTCGCAAATGCCGGCAGCGACCTCAAAATTACGGAAACCGTGAGATACTTCGGGCGTGTTCCAGGTGTTCCACATGCTTTGCAGGGAGGTGCGGCTGAACACATCAAAGCGCTCTGCCCAGAAGCCATCCGTCCAATGTACGGCATCAATGCCGGTGTTCACCATCCGGGCGTAGCGGCTCCGGCTCATATCCGTCAGTCCGTTGTTCTGTGCAAATGCTCCCGTGACGGAGGCGGAAGCTAAAAGAAGTATCAGTTTAATCTGTCTCATGAATATGAATCATCTGAAATTTCATACAATATCTTTAAAGAAGAGACGCAATGAAGCGCGTTTTGTACTCAACAAGAAATGGTCCAGCAAGTGCTATTACATGCAATGACCGGATTAATACGACATTTTATCACCTATTTGCTGGGTACAAAAGCTATCTTTAACCGTCCTTTTCTAAAAGTATAAAAGCTATTAGAAAAGATGAATAAAAAGAGATTATTCGGCTATCTGTTTGTACTGGTATCCGTGGGCAATATTTCTGCACAGGAGTCACGCCTGTCCGCACAGGAATACAAACTTTGGTACGACCGCCCCGCACAAGTATGGACGGAAGCCCTCCCCTTAGGGAACGGGCGTCTAGGAGCTATGGTATACGGCACGCCCGCCACGGAGCAGATACAACTGAATGAAGAAACCATCTGGGCGGGACGCCCCAACAACAACGCCAACCCCAATGCACTGGAATACATTCCCCGGATACGCGACCTAGTATTCGCCGGCAAATATCTGGAAGCACAGACGCTCGCCACCGAAAAGGTCATGGCAAAGACCAATTCGGGAATGCCCTATCAAAGCTTTGGCGACCTGCGGATCGCGTTTCCCGGACATACCCGTTACACGAACTATTACCGGGAACTAAGTCTCGACTCCGCCCGCACCCTCGTCCGCTATGAAGTGGATGGGGTGCAATACCGGCGCGAAACCATCACTTCATTTACCGATCAGGTAATTATGGTACGTTTAACCGCCAACCGTCCGGGACGGATTACTTTCAACGCTCAACTCACCTCCCCTCATCAGGACGTCGTCGTCACTTCCGAAGAAGGAAACTGCGTAACACTTTCCGGCGTATCTTCCCTGCACGAAGGACTGAAAGGCAAAGTGGAGTTTCAGGGAAGACTGACCGCCCGGAACACCGGCGGCCGGATAACATGTGCCGACGGTGTGCTTTCAGTAGAAGGAGCCGATGAAGCTATCGTCTACGTCTCCATCGCCACCAACTTCAATAACTATCAGGACATCACAGGCAATCCGGCCGAACGTGCCAAAGATTATCTGGTAAGAGCTATGACACATTCATTCACTGAAGCCCGGAAGAACCATACGGACTTTTATCGCCGATACCTGACACGCGTCTCCTTGGATTTAGGAGACAACCGATACGAACACGTGACTACCGACAAGCGCGTGGAGAACTTCAAACAGACCAATGACGCACATCTGGTGGCTACTTATTTTCAGTTCGGACGTTACCTCCTGATTTGTTCATCCCAACCCGGCGGGCAACCCGCCAATCTTCAGGGAATCTGGAACGATAAGCTTTTCCCCTCCTGGGACAGCAAATATACCTGTAACATTAACTTGGAAATGAACTATTGGCCCTCGGAAGTCACCAACCTGAGCGAACTGAACGAACCCCTATTCCGCCTGATACGCGAAGTCAGCGAAACAGGTAAGGAAACCGCTCGCATCATGTATGGCGCCAATGGCTGGGTACTACATCACAACACCGACATATGGCGCATCACGGGCGCAGTAGACAAAGCTCCGTCAGGTTTATGGCCCAGTGGCGGCGCATGGCTTTGCCGGCATCTTTGGGAACGTTACCTCTACACCGGAGACACTGAATTCCTGCGCTCCGTCTATCCCATCTTGAGAGAGTCCGGACGCTTCTTCGACGAAATCATGGTGAAAGAACCTGCGCACAACTGGCTGGTGGTCTGTCCCAGCAACTCACCCGAAAATGTACATTCGGGCAGTAACGGCAAGTCTACCACAGCTGCCGGATGCACCCTCGACAATCAATTGATATTCGACCTTTGGACAGCCATCATAGCCGCCTCGGACATCCTGGATACAGACCGGGCATTTGCCGCCCGACTCTCACAGCGCCTCCGTGAAATGGCTCCCATGCAGGTAGGACGCTGGGGACAGTTGCAGGAATGGATGTTCGACTGGGATGACCCGAAGGATGTACACCGCCACGTTTCCCATCTGTACGGACTGTTTCCAAGCAACCAGATATCTCCCTACCGCAGCCCGGAATTATTCGACGCTGCCCGCACTTCCCTCATTCATCGCGGCGACCCATCCACTGGCTGGAGCATGGGATGGAAAGTTTGCCTGTGGGCACGTCTGCTCGACGGTAACCATGCCTACAAGCTCATTACAGACCAACTGATCCTGGTGCGTAATGAAAAGAAGAAAGGAGGTACCTACCCCAACCTGTTCGATGCACACCCACCCTTCCAGATTGACGGAAACTTTGGTTGTGCCGCAGGCATTGCCGAAATGCTGATGCAAAGCCATGACGGTTTCATCTATCTGCTACCCGCATTACCGACGGTTTGGAAGGACGGAACTGTGAAAGGAATCATCGCTCGCGGAGGTTTCGAGCTGGAACTAAGCTGGAAAAACGGGAAAGTGGAGCGTCTGGTTGTAAAATCCCATAAAGGAGGCAATTGCCGCCTTCGCTCAACGAGTCCGTTGACAGGCAAAGGTCTGAAACGTGCCAAAGGTGAGAATCCCAACCCGCTTTATGCAGTTCCCATCATTGCCCAACCGTTAATCAGCCCCGAAGCCAAATTGAACAAAGTGGAAATAGCAAAGACCTATTTATACGATCTGCCCACCCGGGCAGGACAAGAATATACATTGATTGGAAACTAAATACTGAACTTATATGAATCGTATCTCACTGAAACTACTGACGGTGTGCGGGATTACCTGTTTCATGGCCTGCACAACCACCCAAAAACCAAAGACCGAAAAATGGAGCGAGCGTATGGCACGCTCCGAAATGAAGCGTTTTCCTGAACCCTGGATGATTGAAAAGGCCAGCAAACCGCGCTGGGGATATACACACGGACTTGTAGTAAAATCCATGCTCGAAGAATGGAAGCATACAGGAGACAGCACTTACTACGATTATGCCAAAATCTATGCGGACAGTCTGATTGATAACGATGGACACATCAGAACCATGAAATATCTTTCATTCAATATAGACAACGTCAATGCCGGAAAGATTCTTTTCGACTTCTATGCCCAAACGGGAGATGAACGCTATAAAATAGCCATGGACACCTTGCGCAAACAAATGAGGGAGCAGCCCCGCACAAGCGAAGGCGGTTTTTGGCACAAGCTGAGGTATCCGCACCAGATGTGGCTGGACGGTATCTTTATGGCCTCTCCTTATCTGGCACAATATGGCGCCACTTTTGGGGAGCCGATCCTGCAAGACGAAGCTGTGAAACAAATTCTGCTTATAGCCCGCAAGACTTATGATCCGGCTACAGGACTCTATTATCACGGATGGGATGAAAGCATGAAGTGGCAGGAGCAGAAATGGGATGAAAGGGAGAAGCGTTTAGAAATTATGTATGAAAGATTATCCAAACTATTTGAAATTCTTGAACAATTTGAACAATGATAGTAAAGCCACAGGGTGGGGGGAAAACCTACGCCAATACCGGAACTTGTGCCAACGTAGCAAGCTACTTGCAGCATGAAGATGTAGACAGGATGAAAGACGGAAAAGAACCGGAGCCGTTTTTCAGCCAATGGAATGACAGGGTTAGCGTTGATGAACTTGTATCCAAGATAGACAACAACCGGAAAGGATTAAAAAACAGTGATGCGAAATTTTATGTTATCACTGTCGCACCGTCCCGGAAAGAACTTGAAAGAATGGGCAGGACGAAAGAGGAACAGGCAGCAGCCATGAAAGACTATATTCGTACCGAGGTTATGCCACAATATGCGGAGGGGTTCAAAAAGGACGTGAAAGCAGATGATTTGCTTTATTTCGGAAAAATCCATTACGAGAGGAACGGGAAGAACAAGGAAGATTTGCACGCACATATCATTGTTGCCCGAAAGACGAAAGGTAACGGCATATCAATAAGCCCCATGACGAACCACCGGAACGGGAAAACAACGGGTGCGGTAAAGGGTAGCTTTGACAGATGCGAATTTAAAAGCAGGTGTGAAGAACGGTTTGACCGCCATTTCAAGTATGAAAGGGACATGAAAGATTCTTTTTCCTATCAAAACGCCATGAAGAACGGCACACCACAGGAGATGCAGGCACAGGCAGAAAAGCTTGTACAATGGGAAAGACAAAAGAAAATCCGTAACCACCCGTTAACAAAGCTTGTTGAAGTAGGAAAGGAGAACCGGGAAAGGCTGTTGAAAGAGGAAGCGCAAAGAAGAAGCCATAAGGAGCAGAACGAAGCACCGGAAATGGCACAATCCCGGCAACCGTTCCCACAGCTTGACGAAGCGCAGAACCGGAAACGGCACATCGAAGAGGATATGGCAGACGAAAAGAAAAAAAAGAAGCGAGATAATAGTATTCCATTTGGTTTCTAAATTGTTATGGTATGTTAGAGAATAATTCAGAAAAACAGAAAAGCACATTGAAAGGAGTGCTTCTCATATTGGCATTACTCACGTTTGGCGGTCTGTTGGTTGCCGGTATCGTTAAAATTTTGGCGTTGGTGTGTAGTGCGGTTCTTCCCTTGCTCGAACCTCTAATCGCCCTGGGACTTTGGGGGAGTGTCGGATATTTCGCCTATCGGTACTTTCGGAAAAAGGAAAAGCCAAAAGAAGAAGCCCCGGAGATTTCACCGGAACTTGTGCGGTTGCAGACTACGGGAACACCGTTGGTTGTCGGGAATCCGTTCAGAGGGATTTTTGTTGTCGGTGCAGCAGGTTCGGGAAAGTCCGAGAGTATAGCCGTTCCTCTGTTGTCCGAGTTTGTTCGGCTTGGTTACTCCGGTTTGGTTTATGATTTCAAGTTTCCCACACTTGCCAATGATGTGGAGTCCTTTTTAAAGGCTGAAAGAAGCCCTGTAAGGCACGTTTATATTAATTTTAATAATCCGTACCAATCCATGCGGGTAAACCCCATATCGCCACGCTATTTGCTTAACACGAGTTATGCAAGGGAGTTTGCACAAGCAATAATTATGAACTTGATGAAAGAGGGGATAAGAAAGCCGGATTTTTGGATAAGGTCTGCAACGGACTTGCTTACAGCCTGTATTTGGTATCTGAAAGAGGAAAAGCCGGAGTGTTGCGATATACCGCATGTGTTCGCAATGGTCACGGGAAAAGACACGGAACTTTTGGAATTGTTGCAGAAAAACCCGCAGACCGAGCAAATGACAATGAGTATTTATAATGCAATGGAGAGGGGAGCGGATGCACAGGTAAGCGGGGTTATCGGCACGTTACAATCAGCCATAGCGCAAATTAATACACCTGAACTGATGTACATCTTTGGTGGTGATGATTTTAGTTTGGATGTGAACAATCCTCAGAACCCGGCAATTCTTACAATAGGGAATTTCCCTACACTTGCACAGACTTTCGCCCCATTGTGTTCTTTAGTGATAACTGTCGCTATCAAGCTGATGAACCAACCCGGTAAGCATCCGTCTTTTGTCATGTTGGATGAAGCCCCGACAATATTTGTCCCTAATCTTGAAATCTTGCCGAATACAGGACGGAGCAACCATGTGGCAACTGTTTTGATGTGCCAGGACCTTGCGCAGCTTACAGACGGTTACGGAAAGGAGAAAGCAGAGGTGCTTTTCGCAGCCTGCAACACGCATTTCTATGGTCGTGTTTCATCTTCATTCACGGCAGAACGGTTATCCCGGCAGTTCGGAAAGGAAGATAAGATTTACAGAACGGCTTCACAATCACAAACCGGGTTCTACAAGACTACCGGGGTGAGTGAGAGTGTGCAGGAACGGGACACCATAAAACCGAAAGATTTCCTTGGATTTGAAACCGGGGAATTTGCAGGAATCGCAGTGGAAAGCAACAGGCAGTTTTTCTTGTTGCATTTCTTGCAGGTGGTAAGACCCGTTCCGGCTGTTTTGGAACACCCACAAACTACGGGTTCACCTAATGAATACTATCGAGAGGTAAGAGAGGAAGTTAGGAGAATGTTGGCAGGACAGGACACGAAGCCGGGGAACAAGGGAGAGAAACCGGAACAACCCCTTAGACGCCCCCGATTCCGGCAAGGCTGATTTTTCCACTGTGTTTGCTTTCTTGTGGGGTAACAACCTATCAGAAAGCAAACACAATGGTGTAGTAATTTACACAGCTAAAAGACGAAACTATTCTTTCAGTTGTTTTTCAAAACATTTGTCGCATAATGTGTGATACCACCCTCTGCAATCCCGTAAAGAACCCGGAGCACCGCATTTTTCGCAAGTGGTTGTGGACGCTTTTTCGGCTGCTTCTATCATTTTGGCAAGCTCATCCGGGTAGTTGCCTATCTCCAATTGAAGTATTCCCCATTTTTCCTTTATTTGGTAAACTACTATTTGATATTCTTCCGCCTTATCTTTGTTATAGGATTGAATGTACTGTAAGATTGGCTCTATAAGTGGAAACCAACCTTCCCCGCATTCTACTCCAAAGAGTTCCCAAGGTGTTTTTAAATCTTCCATGATTATTTGTTTTTAATTCAATATTCTCTAAGATATACCAAGTTCTTTTAGAACGCTCTCATTTGCAGATGAAAAAAATCCTTTACAGTGTCTTAACTCTGTTTTTGCTATTTCTAAGAGTTCACCTTGTTTTTGAAGCTTTTCTGAAAGCATATAGTTCTGTTTATCCCGGTCATAAT